>MDTE01024804.1_pt1 | contig 18500 bp, 17 predicted proteins | sample 811231 | NCBI WGS metagenome assembly MDTE01 (sample SAMN05326651, study PRJNA326480) | marine metagenome | isolation source: seawater | place: Indian Ocean: Red Sea | collected 2010 | reverse complement strand
TTTTCCTATAAAATCTTTAATCAAACTTACACTTTTTTTCGATATAAAATTCATATAATCATCTGGTATTTTACAATTCGAAGGGAAAACATAATTACAGTAAGAAACTATATCCCCCTCATCAATTTTAGGAGTTATGAAATGCAGAACACTTGCAGACTCTTTTTGAGACATCATAATCATCCAAGATAATGTAGCGCCTCCTCTATTTAATGGTAAATTTGCTTCATGTAAGTTGATTGATTTACCTTTAAATAAATTGATGAATTTTTCTTTAAAAATCCAGGGAGAACTTAAAGATAATAAAATTGTATTTTCATCGATATATTTTTGTACAAACTTGTCAGTATTAACATCGTCTGACACATGATAAGAAAATTTGCTTGACCTAAAATTTTCAATTAATTTTTTACCATTATTTGTAACTTCATCTAAATTTCTTTGGCCTGTTACAATTTTAAAATCTTGTGATTTTTTTTTAAGATAATCTGCCGCTTCAAGAATAAGATCTTGCCCCCCAACTAACAGCCATTTTTTAATAGTACCAAAATTCACTACGTAAGCCTTTTAAAACCATCGTGACAAATTGGCCCTTCAATTAATTTGCCAATGGTATTTTTGTGCAGAGAATTTTTTATGATTTGAAAAACTTCTCTTAAAGATTCTTCATAAGCTTTAAGATGAGATTTATTGTGAGCAAAAGAAGGATAAAAAGCAGTTGTTGTAAGAAAACCTCGATCAAGCATCAATTGATTAAAAAGTGTTTTTATCTCCAGAGAATTTGGATAATCAAAAGAGAAGATGCTTAATTGGGGTACAGGTCCTGTAATTTTAAGATTTAATCCATAGTCTTTAGCGGCCTTCAACCAAATGCTTTGAGTTAATTTTCCCAAACCTTCTGTATAGGTTGGAACATCTTCTCTAATAATTTTCTTTATTGTGGCTATTGTGGCTGCCGGACCTATGCTGTCTGTCCAATATAAACTACTAATGAAAGTATCTTGACACATCTCCATGACATGTTTTTTGCCGATGATTGCTGACATGGGATAACCATTTGTCATTGCTTTTGCGAAAACTGCAATATCTGGTTCAAAACAAACACCACAGCAATTAATATCTTCTTTGAATTTCATATGAGCTCCAGAACCGGTTATTCTGAATCCTGAGGTAATTTCGTCAAAAATTAAAACAATCCCTTCTCTCTCACATGTATCTTTTATTGTTTTAAAAAATTCAAAATCAGGATATATGTTTCTTATTGTTTCGACAATAACTGCTCCAACTTTGTTTTTATTTTCTTTTAATGCTTTGAGGAATTCTTCTGTCTTATTGTAGCCAAAGGGTATAGCTGTTCCTTTGAGTCCTTTTGGAACTCCCAAAGGATTAAGTCCTGGAAGCAAATGTCCGTCTGCTAATTCATCTTTATCACTTAAATTTGAAGACAAATACCAATCATGCCATCCATGATAACCGCAGAAAAGAACTACTTCTTTTTTTGTTTTTGCTCTCGCAATTCTTACTGCGACCGCCATAGCTTCTCCTCCAGATCTTGTGTATCTTACTTGTTCAGCCCATGGATGAGTTGAAATCAGTAATTCTGCTAACTCAACTTCTTGAGGAGGATTCAAGGTAGACATAGATGCATTATCTATCGCTAATTTTACTGATTCGTTTACTTCATTGTCTGCATATCCTAAAGTGCATGATCCAATGCCCATGTAACACATGTCTATAAATTTATTTCCATCTAAGTCATAAACTTCGCAACCCTTTGCTTTTTCGTAATAAGTCGGCCATTTGTCAGGGGCAAACATTTCGGGTCTTTTTGAAAGAAGCTGGGTTCCTCCAGGAATTAATTTTTTTGCTTTTGAATATAACTTTTGAGATTTTTTCATATTACTTATTTTACTAAATAATCATTCTCTAAGGATTTCTTATAACCTTCTTCTCTATGATGCATAGAGTTTATCTTATGAAGATGAGGTTTTTCAGAATTCAACTTCAATAATTCTTTCATTCCGAATAAAGGATTATCTCTATAAAGTTCTTTATAAAATTCCTTTATTAAATCAAAATCTTCTTTTTCATCCAAAGTCCATCTGTACTTCGAATAACTTTTTTTGGATAAAACTTTGTTAATCCTAAATTTATTTTCATTTAATTTAATATAAGGCGTTACATGCTCTAAATCTGAAGCTAATCTAGCATTTTGCCAAGCATTTTCTAAACTCGAAAAATTAAAAATTTCAACATCCTGTCCATCTGGATAAGGAATTTCTAAGGTATTTGAGGTGTAATCAAAATTACCTTTAAGATGTTCTTCGATTATATGGTCAATCACTTGCGGATCAATCACAGGACAATCTGAAGTAATCCTAACTATATATTTTGGATTGATTAATTTAGCTAATTGATAAAATCTATCTAAAACATTTGAAGAAGAACCACGAAATACCGGAATTTCATTGACTTCGCAAAAAAAAACTAAGCCATCATCTTCGATAAGATCTGTTGTGGCGACAAAAGTCGAATCAATCAATTTCGAAGAGGATACTCTGTTATAGACATGTCTAATTACCGGAATACCTTCAATTTCAAATAAAACTTTCTTTGGCAATCTTGAGGAACCAGTCCTAGCCTGAATTATTGAAAGTATTTCGACAGACATAAAAAGTTTATTCAAACCAAGATTCTTCAATTAAAGAATCCTCTTTGATCTCTAACTTTGTTTTTTTTCCAAGAAATTTATTTAAGTGAATTGGAGAAATGCCTGTTCCTGGTCTTTTTGCAGTCAAATCATCCTCTTGAATAACATGATTTATTGACAAATCCTTGTTTGCTACAAGACTGCGGCGAGCAAACTTGTGAGTAGGAACCTCACACTCTTTCATTTCTTTAACGCTACTTCCAAGTGCTTTTTCTAAAGTTCTCAAATTATTTACCATCTCTCGCATTTCATTCTCATCGAGAGATAACCAATGATCTGCACTGTCAGGTAAAGATTTATCAAATGTATAATGTTTCTCGATGAATTGTACTCCGTAAAGAATTGAAGCAGATGGAATGAGATTTCCTAAAGTGTGGTCACTAAAGCCAATTATGTATTCTTTAAAATTTTCTTTGATAGTGCTAATTGCATTTAAATTTGCATCTTCGGCTAAAGTTGGGTAGCAAAGAGTGCACTGCATGATTCCAATTTTCTTTGAACCATTTGATTCTAAAACTTTAACTGCTTCATGTATTTCTTCTAAGTTTGAAGCGCCCGTTGAAAGAAGAACTGGTAATTCATATTGTGCTACGTGCCTTAAAAAAGGTAAATTTGTTATATCACATGAAGCTATCTTAAAGCCTTTCATTCCTATCTTGACAAGCATATCCGCAGAATCCGAATCAAAAGGTGTAGACATGAATTCGATATCATGTTTTTTACAAAGACTATAAAGTTCTTCATAATCTTCTTTCTCGAAAGAATCTAAAGAAGAATAGGAATCATATTGAGACCCCTCTTTAATTTTTTCTCCCTCCCAGTTCCAAAATCTAGGTGCATCTTTTGTCGTGAGTTTTGAGGCTTTGTAAGTTTGAAATTTAATGATGTCTGCTCCAGCGGATTTAGCAGTTTTGATGAGTTTTTCAGCATATTCCATCTTTCCAAGATGATTAACTCCGGCTTCCGCTATAACAACAGTTTTACTACCTCCAAATTTTACTTTTCCTATATTAAATTCCATATCTTTTTCTCACTTTCTTTTTAATTTTTTCTCTGTCTTTTTTTAGAGATATATTAGCGCCATGAATATAATATCTATACAGGGGAATTGGAAGATAAAATCCTTTGAATTTCCTAGTGACCCTTATTAAAAAGTCATAGTCTTCACAATTTTTTAAACTTTCATCATAAAATCCTATTTTATTAAATACTCTTCTTTTAAACATTACTCCTGCCCCATGCTCAAATAAGACTTCAAAATTATTTAGTTTTATCAACTCCTCTTTAAAACCCATTTCATCAGTTCGAAAATGATCGCAGTATACAAAATCTAAATTTTTATTGTTAATTAATACCTCAGAAAGAAACTGTATTGCATATTTATTCAGAAAATCGTCAGCATCAAGTCTTAATACGAAATCGCCAGAGGATTTTTTGATGCCAACATTAGAAGCATATGCAACTCCTTTATTTTTTTTAAGTTTTATTATTTTCACAGAATCCTTAAACATCTCTAATAATTTTAAAGAATCATCTGTGGAGCCGTCATCTACGACTATAATTTCCGTATTAATATTTCTTGATAGAGACTGTTCTAGACAGGATCTTATAGATCTTGATAAAAATTCTTTTCTATTAAAGTTAGTAATAATAATTGATACTTTCTTCATTCATACAGACCCAATAAATTGATCATAACTCCCTAAATCTTTAATTTTCTTATCTTTAATTTCTATTATTTTATCGCAAAACTTTAGAGTACTCTGTCTGTGGGCAATCATAAAAATTGTCACATCATCATCTAAAGAATTTAAAGATCTTATTACTTTTTCCTCTGTTTCATTATCAAGTGCGCTGGTAGCCTCATCCAAAACCAATACGGAAGGATTTTTATACAAGGCTCTAGCTAGACCTATTCTTTGCTTTTGGCCGCCACTAAGCCTCACGCCCTTCTCTCCCACTTTTAAAGATAGTCCATAAGAGGATGAATCTACAAATTCTCTAAGTAAAGCTCTATCAATAACTTCATCAATTTTATCTTTGTCTATTTCGTTATCTCGAAAACCAAAAGTTATATTTTTCTCAATGGATTCGTCAATTAGAAAAATATCTTGAGGAACATGAGATATATTTGATTGCCACCCTAAGATTATTTCATCATTTAAAATTTTGTTATCAATTAATAATTCGCCTTTGGTAGGATTCAAAAGGCCCATTAGAAGATCAATTAATGTACTCTTTCCTGCGCCAGTTTCTCCAATTATTCCAACTTTTGAACCTTTTTTAAATTTAATATTTACCTTTTCTAAGATGAATTCTTTATCGTTTTCATATTTGAAACTAAATTCTTTTAGCTCTATTTCTTTAACAAAAACTACTTTTTTCTGAACCCCTGCTCTATCAGGAAGAGGTTGGTTTAGTAATTCTAAGATATCCTGTAAAGATATTATGCTTCCTAAAACTGCAGACCAATTTCCATAAACTTGTTGTAGCAAAGGCAAAAGTCTCTGGGCTGCAAGAGCCAATGCAGCTAATACTGGGAGAGTTGAGTTGAGATCACTAGTTCCTTTAGTTAAAGAAACAGCTAGGTAAGCGAAAAATGCAATTAGCACCATTCCTAAGGCCTCCATCACAAACCTTGGAGCTAGAGTAATATATTGATTTTCTCCAAGAGATTTTTGAAGCAAAACTACATTTTTTCCATATTCTTTTGTAAATAAAAGTTGGTTATTGTCCAAAAGAATATCTCTTATTGCTCCTAACCCCTCTTGAAGCGACTTAACAACTTTTATTTGTGAAATTGAGATGAAATTACTATTTTTTTTTAGTCTTATTCTTGTAAAAAAGGCTATTAAAAAATAAACAATTGAAAAGCTTATTAAAGAAACGGACGCTATAAGAGGGTCAATTATCAACAAGGTAGCAAGGATAGCTAACATCAGTAAAATTGATGTAATAACTGTTATTAATGATGAAATTGCTGAAGTAGCATTATTTACTTTTTGAGTAATTCCACTAATTATCTCACTCGTATTTCTTGAAATATGCACTTTGTAAGGTTGAAATAAAGTTTTCTTATAGACGTCTTTACTTAAATCAGCTCCTGTTGAATTAGAAATATTTATACTACTCCAAAGCAGTAAGAGTCTCATTAAGCCAGCTAGTAGAGCACAAAAACAAAAAAATAGAGTAATTGGAAGAACTAAAGACTTAGGGCTTTCAATATTATAATTTTTGATGAATGGAGAAAAAAAGTCATTATTAAAAATTTCTTCAGGTTGCGTAAGTATTCCTATGAAGGGAATTACCGCACTCAAAGATAACATTTCGGCCAAAGAACCAAGAACTGTTAGAAACAGTAGGCCGATAAATTGATACCTTCTTTTCCAACTAATGTGTGAGAAAATTCCTCTTAGTACATTAATCATTTTTAATAATAATTTTATTAAGCTGCTGTATTTATCAAGGAATGTGTATTTTTTCCCTGTCTTGAGATTTTAGAATTTCTTATAGAGGAGACAATTTCTATAGATTTAAGAGCTTCATTCAAACCAAATCCCCTTCCTTTTAATATTTCTTCGTAACATTTTGTGTGAAGATCATTAAAATTTTTTGAAAACTCAATTTCTTTTCCATCAACTTTTATTGATCTAAATGTCTTCATTGTTTTGTCAAAATTTAATGGTTTTAGATCATTTTGATCAATCGATAAAAACCATTTTACATTTGCATTTTCAAGTCTTAAAAACCCAGATTCCTTATCCTTTTCTTTTAAATAAACTTCGCTTTCAACAAAATTTCCAAATAGATAATAAAGAATATCAAAAAAATGAATTCCTATATTCGTTGAAATTCCACCAGACTTAGAGGTATTTCCTTTCCAAGAATTAAAATACCATTCTCCACGAGAAGTAATATAAGTTAATTCAACTTCATGAATTTTTTTGTCATTTTCCTCTATTTTTCTTTTCAAATCATTTATCGCTTTATGATATCTGAGCTGAAGAATTGTTTTAACTTTCCTGTTAGTTTCCATTTCTAGATCAATTATTTTTTTTAAATTCCAAGTATTAAGTGTTACAGGTTTTTCGCAAATTACATCGATTCCAGATTTTAAAGAAAATCTAATATGAGAATCGTGAAGATGATTTGGTGAACATATTGTCATGAAATCTATTTTTTCTGATTTATTTTTATATCTTAGAGAGTCTACATATCTATCAAATCTTTCAAAATCTGTAAAAAATTTAGAATTAGGAAAATAACTATCAAGGATGCCCACAGAATCGCTCACGTCGTATGACGCCAATAAATTATTATTCGTTTCTTTTATGGCATTTAAATGTCTAGGTGCAATGTAGCCAGCTGAACCAATTAATCCAAAATTTTTCATGCTTCGTTAAGATACCAAGATATAGTTTCGGCGAGTCCCTGTTCAAGAGAAAATTCAGGAGAATACTTTAGGTTTTTTTTAGCTGCAGAAATGTCTGCTAAAGAATGTTTAATGTCTCCTTTTCTTGGTTCACAAAGTTCATATTGTATTTGATCTAGTGAGCCCTTCTCCAAAAAACTTTTCTTTATCAAGTCAAATAAAGTAATTAAATTTGTTTGCTCTCCGCAAGCTACATTGTAGATTTTATTTTTTGCATCATGCTTCGCCATTGCAGCTAGAATATTGATTTGAATTACATTTTCGATGTAGCAAAAATCTCTACTATTTTTTCCATCTCCATTAATTTTTACATTTTGAGAATTTTTAAAACATTCAATCCATTTAGGAATTACCGCAGCATATTCTCCATCAGGGTTTTGACGTTTACCGAAAACATTAAAATACCTTAATCCTATTGTTGAGAAACCATAACTTTTAAAAAATACATCTGCATATATTTCGTTTACATATTTAGAAACTGCATAAGGAGAAAGTTGATTTCCTAAATATTTTTCTACTCTGGGAAGAGATTTATGGTCTCCATAAACAGAGCTAGATGAAGCATAAACAAAAGAAGTTATTTTTGAATTTAAAGATGCATTCAATATATTCAAGAAGCCAGAAACATTGGATAAATTTGTATTTATGGGATCTTTAATAGACCTGGTAACAGATCCCAATGCACCCTGGTGCAAAACAACATCACAAGAATCTGTTAAATTTTGGCATAAATTTAAATTACATAGATCTCCTTCATTAAATTCAAAATTTTTCCACTGATCTTCTGAGACTTTCTTTTTAACATCTTCTAAGTTTGAAACTCGCCCAGTCGAGAGATTATCTAAACCAATTATCTTTTGATTAATTCTCAGAAGAGATTCGAGAAGATTAGAACCTATAAAACCCGCTACTCCAGTAATTAACCAAGTTTTAGGATTGTTGATTAGATTTTTTTTTACTTTTTCGTAATGACTCATTATTTTTACAATTTAATATCTACCAACGACGAATCTATAACGTTTTTTAAGTCGTAAACAACACTTCTTTTTTTTAGGAGTTTCTTGAATTTTTCAATACTTATTTCAAAGAAATCTTTGTGAGACACTGCCAAGATCAAAATATCAAATTTACCATTTAAATTTTTTACTAAGTCTATGTTATTTTGTTTTAAATAATCATTTTCATCTACCCAAGGATCATATACTTTTGGGGCTATACCTTTTTGTTGAAGTAATTTATACAAATCAATAACTTTAGAATTTCTTAAATCGGAGCAGTTCTCCTTAAAGGTCAGTCCTAAGATTATTGCTTTTGAACCTCTTGGGTTAATTTTCTTTTCTTTCAGCTTTTTTAATAACGTTTTTACAACGAAATTTGGCATTGAGTTATTTATACTTCTGCCGGCTAAAATTATATTAGGTTTATATCCAACTTCATTAGCTTTATAAGTTAGATAATATGGATCAACTCCAATACAATGTCCTCCGACTAAACCAGGCCTAAATGAATGAAAGTTCCATTTAGTCTCCGCAGTCTTAAGAACCTCCTCAGTTTCAATACCTAACTTTTCAAAAAGTATGGATAACTCATTAACAAGAGCAATGTTAAGGTCTCTTTGGGTATTTTCTATAACTTTTGCTGCCTCTGCTACTTTAATATTTTTTGCAATATGAGTACCAGCTATTATTATTTTTGAATAGACATTATTAATGTAATTCGTAGCGTATTTATTTGAGCCTGAAACAACCTTTTTAATATTTGATATTGTTCTTTTTTTATCTCCAGGATTAATTCTTTCAGGACTGTAACCTACAAAAAAATCATGATTTACTTTTAGAGATGAATATCTTTCTAGGATTGGAATGCAAATTTCCTCAGTAGCGCCTGGATATACAGTAGATTCAAAAACTACAAAGTTGTTCTTTTTTAAAAGACCGCCAACCATTTTTGATGCATTTCTTAAAAGAGATAAATCAGGTTTATTATTTTTATAAATGGGTGTCGGAACAGTAATTATATAAAAATTACATTCATGTAAGCTCTTAAAGTCATGAGAAAAAGTAAGATTCTTTGATGAAGAGATTTCTTTTTTTGTAAGTTCAGAAGTTTCATCATTCCCTCTAGATAAATTTGCTATCCTTTTCTTATTGATGTCAAAACCAATCGTAGTAGTTTTTTTTCCAAACTCTATTGCAAGAGGGAGTCCTACGTACCCCATTCCTAAAATTCCTATTTTTAGCGCTTCTTTCATAATGAAAAAATCTTATATTTTTCTATGAAGAAAATATCTAGAAAGAAAAAATAATATTGATAGAAAAAAGCCAAAAAATGAGAAAGAAATAACAATTACTGATCTTTTTGGAGATGACTTTAAATCTGGTTCTGCAGGTGGGTCAATGTAGTCGAGGATATAGAAGTTTTTTATTTCTGCCAACATCTGGACTTCAACTTGCTTTTGCATAATGGAAGATAAAGATTTTCTAGTTTCAATGTTTGATTCTTTTGCAAGATACTTTTTGATGTACTCAATAGCAGCCTTAGACTCTTGAATGTCTTCTTGTCTGGAAATATTATTGTATTCTCTTACCATCAGATCAAGAAAGAAGGTCGAAAACTTAGGGGAGATGTGGTCAAAAGAGACTGAAATATAACTCCTCATTTTTTCATTTACTATGTTTAATGAAGAATTAAATTTTCTATAAGAATTCATAAAAGAAGGTTCTTTTATCCAAGAACCATTTGAGGCATTGTAAATTTCACTATCAAAGATTATTTCCCCAGAAATAGGGTCATATGATTTAGCTGCCATAATTGAAGGTAAAACATTTTCAACTGTAATAAGGTGTTTAAAAAAAGCTTCTGATTTCAACTCTGCCTCAATCGCATAGCTATTTTTACCCTTTGAATAATTTGGCAAATTTATACCTGCAATATCAGCTAATCCTGCAAATCTAGAAACAATTCCAGGAATGGATGAGCCACTAGAGCTGTTTTCACTGATTACAACTATTGCAGATGTTGTATAAATATTCGGCAAAGATACAGAGTAAAAGATAGATATGAAAGAAAAACCAAGAGTGGTAAGCAAAATAACTTTCATATTATTTATTAATACCTCAAGGACTTCTTTAAAATTTATTTCAGTATTTTCTTCTATCATTTTTTTGGTACCCGGGGCCGGACTTGAACCGGCACGAAGTCGCCTTCGAGGGATTTTAAGTCCCTTGTGTCTACCAATTCCACCACCCGGGCTCTATATTTTTTATTTGTGGAGTATACGCTATAATCTCCAAAAATAATTTTTAGGAGAGTTATTTTGAGAAAGAATTTATTTACAAATTTAGTAATTGTAATATTCATATTTGCTATATCATTTTCATATGGTTTTATTGCTTTAAAGGAGCAAATATTTCCTTATAGCCTTATTAAGAATCTTTTTGAAAGTTCAGATGAATCTTCTAATTATGTTTCAGTTGAAAAGGCAGCTAAAGATAGGTTTTGGGCAGAAGAAATTATTAAAGGAGGCTACATTCTTCACTTTAGGCATGCACAAAGAGAAAAATGGACAGATGTAACTGCATTTGATGCTTGGGAGTTATCAAAAGAAATTAAAGCCGAAAATTCTTCTTTTGACAGAGCAGTATGCTTGACGGACCAAGGAGACGAAGAAGCGAAACTTATTGGTAATATTTTTAAATTAACAAAAGTTAAAATTCACAAAGTGGTTTCAAGTCCTAGTTGCAGAGCAAGAGAAACTGCGATTTTAGCTTTTGGAAGAATTGATGCTATATCTAACTCCCTTCTTCATAGAACTGCTATGACAGTTGAACAACATTTACCTATGACTCTAAAGCTTAGGAATATAATTGAAAATCTTGAAATTAAGGCCGGATCTAATTCAATTCTTTCTGGTCATGGAGGAACCTTATCAAATTACATAGATGTTTTAATTGACGTAAATCATGTGGGTAAGCTAGATGATAGAGATGAAACAGGATTTATCATTTTAGAAAAAAAAGATGGAGAAATAATAGCTCACCATAAATATAAAAGCATTTGGCATTTTGCAAATTCTATAATTGAATTTCCTATAAATTAACTAATTGGAGGCTGAGGTCGGAATCGAACCGGCGTAGACGGATTTGCAATCCGCTGCATGACCACTCTGCCACTCAGCCAGAAGGATATTTTATATATTTGATTTAAACATTCCATTTATTTAAATATCTTATAAGAGAGTACCAAGATATCGCCGCGCTAGATAAAAGCATAAACAAACCAATATTAAAAATTAAATCTGGCATTAATGGTGAAATTAAGATGAATCCTAACCCAAGCATTTGAAAAGTAGTCTTAAATTTTCCTAAAAAATCAGGATTAACTTCTCTAATATCTTTCGATTTAGAAACAATGAATAATCTTAAATAGCTAATAGAGATCTCTCTCGAAATAATTAGTATTGAAGATATTAAAATAAAAGAATCATTAAAATTAAAGGTCATCCAAATTAATAATATAGATACAAAGATTTTATCTGCAAATAAATCAAGTAAAGCTCCTAAATCTGAACTAAGTTTATTCTTACGAGCGAAATATCCGTCTAAATAGTCTGTCATAGCAGCAAAAGTAAAAGTAAGGATAGATAATGAATACAAATAATACTCAAAAAAAATAATGGTAGGTATTATAAGAAAGACTCTTGAGATGGATAAAAAGTTTGGCAGATTCATTTTAATTTTTAAGAAAAGATAATATTTTTTTTGCTATGCTTTCTCCTATCCCCGGAACAGACTTTAAATCATCTAAAGAGGCTTCTTTAACCTTATCTATGCTTCCAAAATATCTTATAAGATTTATTTTTGATTTGGGACCTATGCCATCTATTTCATCTAAACTTGATGAAAAAAGTTCTTTAGACCTTCTCTTCCTATGATGGTTTAATGCAAACCGATGAGACTCATTTCTAATTAATTGGATAAGCTTCGATATTTCCTCTTTAACAATCAATTCAAAACTTTTATTACCAAAATGGAGTACATCATATTTTTCGTTTCTGTTTGCCCCTTTAGATACAGAAATTATTTTTATTTTTTCTAATAGTCTTTTATCAAGATTTTTTATGACTGTATTTAATTGACCCTTACCTCCATCTAATAGAATTACTTCGGGAAGATCTAAACAATTATTTTGTAAGTTTTTGCATCTTCTTTGAATAGCTTCGCTCAATGCAAGGTAATCATTATTTGAATCTTTTTTTATATTCATAATCCTATAATTTTTTTTATTGGGTCCATCTTTACTTACAGACACGCAGGAAGCTGAAACATTTTTTCCTGAAGTATGGCTTATATCAAAACCTTCTATTTTGTTAATTTTTTCTAATTTCAAAAAATTTGCCAGAGAATCAAAACAATTTTGAACCCAAGAATAGTTATTATTTCTTGATAATGCATCTTCAGCCTGTGAGGAACAGATATCAATTAAATTTTTATTTTGCTTACTAGGCTTGTGAATAACTATTTTGGGTGACCTTAAATGAGTTAAAAAATCTCTTGTCTCTTTTAAAGTTTCTCCTTGAAAAAGCAAATTTATTATTTTTCTGTCTTTGTTATTGATTACATAACTTTCTAAAAAAACTGATAGGAGTTCTTGATCGGGTATATTATCTTTTGAATCTGGATAAAAATTTTGGGAACTAGTAATCCATCCATCCTCAACTCTAAGGACACTAAGACAACAATTGAATTTATTTCTTCTAATTATAAAAACATCTAAATCATCAAATCCTGTCAAAACATTTTGTTTTTTTTGAGTGTCTCTAATGGATTGAACTTTATCTCTATATATTGCTGCTCTCTCATAATCTTTCTTTTTAGAGTAAGAATCCATCTTTTCTTGAAGATCCAATATTATATTTTTTGTATCTCCTGATAGAAAATTCATTGCATTTTGCACTTCAAAAGCATAATCCTCTTTAGAAATATTTCCTACACATGGAGCTGAACACCTGTTCATTTGATACTCAATGCAAGGACGAGACCTATTATTAAAATTTATATCTTTACAGTTTCTCAATTTAAAGATAGATCTTATCAAGCTCACATTTAGCCTCATGGCACTAACGTTCGCAAAAGGTCCGAATATAGTACTTTCAGAGTTTTTCTGTCTCGAAACATAAATTGCCGGAAAGTCTTTTGAGGTAGATAAGTGTATCGCGGGATATGATTTATCATCCCTAAATTGAATATTGTAAGGGGGACGTTTTTTTGAAATTAGACCTTGCTCTAAAATTAAAGCGTCTGATTCTGTTTTTGTAATAATTGTTTCAATGTATTTTATTGACGATTTTAGTTTAGCTATTCTTTTACCTTCACCTTTTCTGATGTTTAGATAACTTTTAACTCTTTTTTTTATATTTTTAGCTTTCCCTATATATATGATTTCATCACTTGAGTTGAAAAATTTATAAACGCCAGGTAATTCTGGAAAATCTAAATTTTTGTCAAATAATGTTTTTTTATTTGTAAAACGAGCTCGCTTTCCCATCTGGCCTTCTTTTGTCTGAAAATCCTTCCACACTATCTTCTGTTATTAAAATAGAGTGAATTTCACCTAACTTTCTTTTTACTAATTTTTTTTGTTTTTTTAAAGATTCTATAAGACTTTTATCAAACTCTTCATGAAACAGTACATCTGGTAGGTGTTGAAAATGTATTCGGCTTTTTTTTGAAGATTCTTCCAGAGACATCTGAAAATCTATTACATTTAAAATCTCTTGCAAAACACTTGTAATGATTGTCGAGCCACCAGGAGAGCCCGTTATTAAGTAAGGTTTGTCATCGCGAAAAACTATTACTGGAGACATAGATGAAAGAGGAGTTTTTTTAGGCTCAATTTTATTTGCATCCGATCCTATTAAGCCATATGTATTTGGATGTCCTGGTTTTGATGAGAAATCATCCATTTCGTTATTCATGAGAATTCCAGTACCAGTGGGAATTATGCCTGAACCATAGGCTGTATTTAATGTATAAGTATTGCTAACTACATTACCCCATTTATCTACAATAGAAAAATGAGTTGTTTCTTCCCCCTCTACTATATTGACATTTGCTTTTGAAGGTAATTTCTTTTCTTGTATTCGGTGATAAATATCATCAGCATACTTTTTTGATGTCAGTAAGTCTTGAGGAACATTAAAAAATTCTGGATCTCCAAGGTATTGAGCCCTGTCTTTAAATGCATAATCCATAGCTGATATTAAAATTTTTAAATACTCTTCTGAATTATGTTTAAATTTTTTTAATTCAACATTTTCAAGAATATTTAAAATCTGAATCAAAGCAATCCCTCCGGAGCTTGGTGGAGCCATAGAACAAACTTCATAATCTCTATAACTTCCACAAACCGGATTTAGTATCCTTAACTTATATTCATTTAAATCCTTTAAGCTTAAAATTCCTCCATTGAGTTGAAAAAAATTTGCAATTTTTTTTGCTGTGTCTCCTGAGTAAAACTCTTCCTTTCCGTTTTGAGCAATTCTTTCTAAAGTTCTTGAAAGATCTGTTTGAATTAATACATCTCCTTCAGAAAATCCATTTAATCTTGTAAAAATTTTTTTTGCGTCTCTATTTTTAGAAAACTTTTTTTTATATTTGTTTAAATTCTTTGCTTGAAAATCAGATAAAACAAAACCATATTTTGCCAAATGTATTGATGGTTGAATTAATGATTTGATATCAAATGTTCCGAACATTTCTGATGCATAAAACATACCTGATACTGTTCCTGGGACACCTGAAGCCAAAATAGAATTTAAACTCAATCCGCTGACAACTTTTCCAGAATTATCTTGAAACATTTTTTCAAAGGATTTGATTGGAGCTCGTTCTCTATAGTCAATGGAAAAAGTTTCTTTTGTTTCTGAAAGGTATAACAACATAAATCCCCCACCACCTAAATTGCCAGCTGACGGGTTAACTACAGATAATCCAAATGCTACAGCTATAGCTGCATCAACAGCATTACCACCATCTTCTAAAACTTTCATTCCTATGTCGGTAGCAAGATGATGCCTTGAAGCAACTGCATAAGAGTCTGCTTTTATAGAAGAAATAAATAATAATAATGTCAGGAAAAACGCTGTTACTGGATGTTTTGTGATAATGATTTTGTTAATTTGGCTTATCTTCAGTATGCCTCTCACCATTAAATATTGCAGCAAATTCTAAAATCTCATTGGATTCGTTAAAGACTCTATGAAACGCACCATCTGGAACTGGAATAACATCTCCCTGCTTTACTTTAAACTTTGAATCATCTATCTGCATTATTCCTGCACCTTTGTAAAAAACATATACTTCTTCTTGACCTTCGTGTTTATGGCCAGAGGTACTTTTGTTTGGATTTAACTTAGTTATGCTGGGAACGAGGTTTGATAAAGAGCTGTTATCTAGTACCACGTATCTATCATCCTCTTTTACTATGTGCCAATTGTTATCCATCTTCTAAATTATATATGATTCAACTCTTTTTATCATTTCAGAAATATTCCTTGAAGAGGTTATTTCTCTCCCTAAAACAATATAATCACTACCATTTTTTGAAGCTTCTTCCAACGTTGCTACCCTGGATTGATCATTATTTTTTTGATGAATTCTTATTCCTGGGGTTACAGTAACAAAATCTTCACCTAAATTTTCTTTAATTTTGGGAACTTCTGTGACTGAGCACACTACACCATCAATGTTATTTTTTTTGGCACTGATTGAAAGAATTTTAACTAGTTCAGAAATTTGGATACTAAAACCCAAATTTCTAATATTATTTTCGTCTAAACTAGTCAAAACAGTAACTCCAATTAAATGAGTTTCGCTTTTTGTATGTTCTTTAGCTTCACTCGCAGCCTGTATCATTTCCTCCCCACCGAGAAGGTGAATATTAGTCATCCAAACCTCATGGTTAAGTAAGTTTTTCAAGGCCTTATATACTGTATTGGGAATATCATGAAGTTTTAAGTCTAAAAAGACATCAAAACCTTGTTTATTGAAATTTTCTAAAATTTTAGGTCCTTCAGCAGAAAATAATTGTTTTCCAATCTTAAGTCTATAAATTTCTGGATCTAAAAGTTTTGCAAAAGAGTTTGCCTCTTCAATAGAATCATAATCTAAAGCTACAATGATTTGCTTTCGTTTAAGGATTTTCATCGTCTTTAACATTGAGAACTTTTGAATTTCTTCTAAGTAGCCTAGGCAGTTGAAAAATTAAAGAAATAATAGCTCCAATAAGAACAGAAAAAATCATAGCAAATCCAACTGATATGCCTTCAATTTTTGAGAAAAATAAATCCACCACGATTATATCTGGATTAAGGTTCGAAAATATAAAAAGGAATGTAATGAGAAGGATTAAGAGGATGAAATAAAAATATTTCATATTATTATTTTAACACAACCTAGTTGACTCTTTGTTTCAATGACTTAGAAGCTCTAAAAAAGGGTATTGATCTTTTTGGCAGTTCTATAGACTCTCCTGATTTGGGATTTCTAGCTCTGATAGACTTTCTATCTCTTACACAAAACGACCCAAAACCTCTGATTTCTATTCTATTTCTCTTTTTTAAGGATTCGATAATAATCTTTTGGATTAGATCGGCTGAAAGACTTACGTCCATTTCGCTGTAATCTTTAAGGTTTTTAGAAAGTAAATATATGAAATCAGATTTCTTCATTTAATCCTTAGAAGAATCACTTAATTCTTCTTGAATTAGATCGCCTATCGAAGTTTTGGTTTCTGATTCAATTTGTTTGTTTTTGGTTATGTTTTCTTTAATTAGTTCTTTTTCTTGAGATTTTTCTAATGCAAAAACAGATAAGTTGACTTGTCTGTTTTTTCTATCAATTGATGTTACAAGAGAGGTAATATTTTCCCCTTCCGAAGGAAGATTATCCTTAAACTCTTTACTCTTTATTTTTCCCATAACCTCTTCAGCCAAACTAATGAAGATCAAATCTTCTCCAATTGAGCTCACTGAGCCAGATAATTCAGTTCCTTTTGGATTGTTTTTTACAAATGTATCAAAGACATCTTCAGAGAGTTGCTTTATCCCTAAGGAAATCCTCTCTTTATGAGGATCTATTCCAAGAATAACAGCTTCAACTTCTTGCCCTTTAGCAAAGGATTTTACTGCCTCTTCCTCAGATTGATTCCAAGAAAGATCAGACAAATGAACAAGCCCATCAATATTTCCATCAAGACCTATGAACATTCCAAAATCTGTAATTGATCTTACCTCTCCATTGACAACGTCTCCGAGGCTGTTATTTTCCGAAAAAATTAACCAAGGATTTTCTTGACACTGTTTCATTCCAAGAGAAACTCTTCTTTTCTCTACATCAATTTCCAAAATCATCACATCAACTTCATCGCCCAAAGAAACTACTTTGGAAGGATGAATGCTTTTGTTAGTCCAATCAATTTCAGAAATATGCACTAAACCTTCTGTGTTTGTGTCTAGTTCCGCAAAAAAGCCATATTCAGCAATACTTGAAACTTTAGCTTTATGTATAGAATTAATCGGAAAAGCATCTTTTATGTTTTCCCAAGGATCACTTGTAAGTTGTTTTAGTCCCAGAGAAATTCTTAACTTTTCTTTATCAAAGTTAGTTACTTTGAAATCAAGCTTATCGCCAACATTCAGAACTTCCGAAGGATGATTTATTCTTTTCCAGGTTATATCCGTTATATGTAGTAAGCCGTCAACACCACCTAAGTCAACAAAAGCTCCATAATCTGTTAAGTTTTTAACCGTTCCAGAGATCAAAGAGCCTTCTTGGATGGTAGCGAAAATCTTTTCCCTTTCTTCTGAATTCAAGTCTTCTTGAACTGCCTTTCTGGAAAGGACAACATTGCTTTTCTCTTTATCTAACTTAATTACTTTGAAATCTTGGAAAGTCTTTTCTAGGTGATCAAAGCTATCTAAAGGTCTTGAATCTACTAAAGATCCTGGAAGAAAAGCTCTAACGCCTGCTACATCAACTGTCATGCCGCCTCGAACTTTTCCAGAAATATAACCTTTTATCAATGCACCAGTTTCTAAAGCTTCTTCTAAGTTTTTCCAACTTTCATCATGCATCGCTCTTATTCTAGAGACTCTGGTAGAACCATGACCATCTTCAATAGCTTCTAGAGATACTTTCACTTCATCGCCTATTGATAGTTCTCCTTCTGCTTCATCTGCTAAAAATTCTGTTCTTGGGATGAGAGATTCTGATTTTAATCCAACATGCACGGTAACCCAATCAGCAGTTAAATCTACGATCACTCCAGAAATCAGTGCTCCTTGTTCAAAGTTCAATG
>MDTE01201223.1_pt1 | contig 18501 bp, 17 predicted proteins | sample 811231 | NCBI WGS metagenome assembly MDTE01 (sample SAMN05326651, study PRJNA326480) | marine metagenome | isolation source: seawater | place: Indian Ocean: Red Sea | collected 2010 | reverse complement strand
AATTGCGCCCGGGCCAGTGAGGCGCTTGGATGGCATCCTCAAACGAGTTTCCAAAACGGCGTCCAATCAACCTTGGATTGGTACCGTCAGGACTTTCAGACTTGATCATCACTATCGGCAAAGAATGGTAAGACAAGCAGTCATCTTGGCTGGTGGAATGGGTAAACGCCTCGGCGCCCTGACCGCAGATACTCCAAAGCCATTACTTAACATTAGTGGCCGCCCCTTCATCGAATATCTTAAAGACGAGCTCACGCGTCACGGTATTCGACGCCTTATTCTTCTCGTTGGACCGCACTCCACCGCCTTTGAATTAGCGACACGTTCCCCCGCATGGCGCGATGTCGATGTCGAACTTGTCGCCGACCAACCTCTTGCCGGCACCGCCGGCGCATTGCGTTATGCTAAACACTTGCTAGAACCGCAGTTCCTAATGATAAATGGCGACACCTTCTTTGACATTAACCTGCTTGACCCATTTCTTGGGGACGGCACCGCTAAAATCGCACTCAGGGAAGTCACGGACATCAGCCGTTATGGTAGCGTGATTTTAAATAATGGAAGAGTCCGCAGATTTGGAGAGAAATCCAGCGCCGGCCCCGGTCTCATAAATGCTGGCGTCTATTGTCTCAGCCGCGACGTATTAGACATTATTGGTGATGGATCAGTTTCGCTCGAAACCGATACACTACCCCAACTCGTCGAACGAGGCACAGTCGAAGGTCGGGTCTATAACGCTCCTTTCATCGATATTGGTATCCAGGAAGATTTCGAACGCGCGCAGTCTCTCCTCTCGAAATGGCAGCGACGGCCAGCAGCCTTCCTTGACCGAGACGGTATTATCAATCATGACACTGGTTACGTTTGGCACAAAGACAACTACCGATGGATGGAGGGTATAGAAGCAGCAATCAAACGCCTCAACGACCTCGGTTATTATGTCTTCGTTGTAACCAATCAAGCGGGTGTCTCGCGCAAACTCTATGATACCGCCGACATTGAGAGCTTACACGCTTATATCAACGAAACCCTGATGCGACAGGGCGCCCATATCGACGCGTTCTATTACTGTCCGTACCATCCTGATTTTGGCGGAGACCAGTACCAAGAATTTTCGGACTGGCGTAAACCGAAACCAGGCATGTTGCTGCAAGCGATGAAAGAATGGCCAGTTGATCTATCCCGTAGTTTCATGATTGGCGACAAGGAGACTGACATGCAGGCTGGTGCCGCAGCTGGGGTGCCAAGTCTTCGGCTCTTTCTCGACGGAGATATAGGCGACGCACTCGAGGAAATTGCACCACCCTGGCGCAAATAGAATTAAACAAAAAGCAGAGCTTTTTTCTGAAAATATTGAATATTCGATAAAGTTATTATGATATTTACCGATTCTCATCACACCAAACATGCCACATCGCCCGATAGAAGCGCTCCATATTTCGTGCATATCGACGCGCATCAAAAAGCGCTGATGCTTTAATCTTCGCTCGCAAATCGCGGCGAATTGCTGAAAGGCGTTCATAGTCAGTGGCAAGTGATACTGCAATTTTTTCGTAATCGCCTGGGCAGTGTCCAATCAATTCCGGGAGACCCACCGTCGTAATCAAACTAGCAGCAGAACGCGCGAGCAATTGTTGCCCAAGTAGACTGATGACCGGTACGCCCATCAATAGTGCCTCGAAAGTTGTGGTCGCCCCGTTAAAGGGAGCAGGGTCCAGCGCGATATCGACCTGACCATAGTGGGACAAATGTCCAGACCTTGCGTCGGTATCCGACTTAAACATCAAGCGCTCCGAACCAATTCCGGCAGCTTTAAAAAAATCCACGATCCGGTCGCGGACTTCCGGTACCCCATATAAGTCGTAATACTTTAAATACAGCCGCGAATTTGAAACGTTACACATAATGTCCGTCCACAGAGACAGCGTCGTTTCATTAAGCTTAATTGGGTTGTTAAATGATCCGAATGTTATGTAACCGTTGCCCGCAAAGGGTGGCGGCTTAACCGCTTTTGCTTCGGCCGGAAAGGCTTGGACCGTCCAGCACGGCAGACGCAATATACGTTCGCTAAATTGCTCCGGCCCGCCATGAGGCGTGATAATGCTATCGCCAATGAAATAGTCATAGTCGGAAATGAAGCTGCTGCATTGACCATGATGCAGCACTTGGATCGGTGCTGGATGGGTTCGTCCTATGAAGAGCCGGTTCCGGTCCATATGTCCCGCCAAGACCACCAGAATATCAATTTCATCCTGTACAATTAATTCCGCCACGGCATCATCATGCATCCCTGCAATATCGCGCCACCAATCACAAAGGCCTTTTATCTGCTCAGTCGCTCCGTCTTGGTTCGGTACGTCGGCATAGGAATATACTTCGACGGCTTCTCGGTTATGGAAATGTAAGAGCGGCAACATGGCCATACCAACCGGGTGTGCGTGAAAATCAGAACTGCAATATCCAATACGTAGACGCCTATTTGGATCCCTATCATTTGCGAACACTCGTGGCGGAGCGCGCCGCGCCGCGTAAAATTGCCCTAACGCATGTTGAGCGTCCTCGCGATCTGCTACGCTTGCCTTATCGCTGTACAACAAACACTGCAGCCGTGCACGATGTGCAGCTAGAGGTTCCGGGGACCGCGATATCACTTCAGAGAAACATTTTATTGCATTTAAATACTGCCCAACACGCTGACAAGAGAGACCTTTACGCATTAATCCATCAAGATCTTTCGGGTCGATTTTAATTACCTGCCACCACGCATCCTCTGCTTGACGCGTTAGACCTAAAGATTCTGCACATCGTGCTAATCCTTTGATAGCGCCGACAGCCGATGGATTTTTGGCCAATATTTCCTGATATATTTGAATGGCGACGTCGAGTTGGCCTTCTTGAAATTGGGTATCCGCTTCGTTCAGTGTTGGCATATGGATCATTTGATATTGCGTGAATCAGCTACAACGAAGTTACGGCGAAGTTTCAAGTATGGAAAGTCACCTTCTACTTGACCCTCCAGTTACTGTAACCAGTATTTGATTTAAAAATTTCGAATTAGGAATTTGTCCCCGAATGAACGTCCGGCAGAAATCAAGTTGGCCAAAAGACCCGGTGTGCGGAATGTTGCTCAATCCAGCTTGCGAGCCATCTGCCCCATCGCGTGATCACAAAGGTAAAACCTATTATTTCTGTTGTGAAGGCTGCGCCTCAAAGTTTGCAGTAGCCCCGAACCACTACGTTGAAAACAAACCGGGAAGGCCGGATCACAAGCCGAAAGACAGAACCAGTGGCTATATTTGCCCAATGTGCCCAAGCGTCTGGAGCAATGCACCCAACATCTGCCCAACATGCGGCATGGGGCTCGAGCCTGCCGACCCATTAAAGTCTAAAGAAAATTATTCTGAACTCAATGATATGAAACGTCGCCTTACCGTGGCGAGCATTCTCACCGCACCGATCTTTGTAATAGCTATGAGAGAGCATGTGCCGGGTCTTGAGGAGATTATCTCCGCATCGATGAGCGGATGGCTGCAATTCGTTCTATCAACACCGGTTGTCCTATGGGCTGGTTGGCCATTCTTCCAGCGCGGGTTGCGCTCGATCCATCCATGGCGACCGAATATGTTCACGCTTATAACCATTGGTACCGGAGCCGCCTATCTATTCAGCCTAATCGCTTTCCTCACGCCGGGAATATTCCCAAAGTCGCTCCAAGGTATTAACGGCACAATCGATCTCTACTTCGAACCTGCAGCGGTCATCATCACTCTTATTTTATTAGGACAAGTGATGGAATTGGGCGCCCGAGACAAAACCAATGAAGCGCTTCGAAAGTTGACCGACCTTTCACCAAAAATGGCCCGGCGCGCACTTCCGGATGCCCAAGTGAAAAGCGTGCCATTGGCAGAACTTCAAATAGGAGACATCCTGCAAGTTCGGCCCGGCGAAGCCGTGCCAACAGACGGTCAAATTACTGAAGGATCCAGCTGGGTCGATGAATCGATGATTACCGGAGAGCCCATTCCCATTAAGAAAACGATCAGTGACCGCGTTCTTGGCGGCACGCTCAACGGTTCAGGTGCTTTTAACTTCCGCGTTGATCAAATTGGTAGCGAAACCGTCCTATCGAAAATAACGGAGATGGTCATCGAAGCTCAACGAAGCCAATCGCCCATTCAAAGAAGTGTCGATCGGGTCTCAGCTTATTTCGTACCGGGGGTGGTTTTCATCGCCCTTACGGCATTTATCATATGGTCGCTCTTCGGACCTTCACCTGCCGTCATCCATGCTCTCGTCGCTTTCGTTTCCGTGCTGATTATTGCATGCCCTTGTGCGCTTGGGCTAGCAACTCCAATGTCGATCATGGTCGGTATGGGGCAAGGTGCACGCGCTGGCGTATTGATCCGACATGCGGAAGCACTCGAAAAGCTCGGAACAGTCGATACCATCGTATTGGACAAAACCGGAACACTAACTGAAGGGAAACCCACCGTTACGGATATCCTTCCGACGCCCGATTTCAGTGAAATTGAGTTACTACAGATCGCCGCCAATCTCGAACAAAGCAGTGAACATCCATTGGCCCAAGCGATACTATCGTTCGCGAAAGAGCGCGACGTGTATCCGAAACCAGTTTCCGAATTCACATCCGTCACTGGCCGTGGCGTAACGGGACGCATAAACGGCGAGCTGGCTCTGCTCGGGAGCGATGCCTTCCTCGCAGGCGAGGGTATCAACATTTCTTTTCCCGAGAATAAAATAGAAGCTTTGCGGTCACAGGGAGCCACCGTCGTCTTCATTACACACAATAACAAAGCTGTGGGCGCTATTGCCATCAATGACCCGATTAAGACCCATGCGCGTGCCGCCATTAACCAATTAGCTCGAGATGGAATCCGTACTGTCATGCTGAGCGGCGATGCGAAACACACAGCCGAGGCAGTAGCCGGCCAATTAGGAATTACGGAAATATATGCGGAGGCATTACCCAGCAAAAAACGCGATGTGATTAAGAAACTCCGCGCCGGCGGCCAAATCGTTGCAATGGCTGGCGATGGCATAAATGACGCCCCCGCCCTCGCAGAAGCGGACATCGGAATTGCTATGGGTACCGGAACGGATATCGCCATCGAGAGCGCAGATGTCATCCTTGTCAAAGGCAGTCTCGATGGCCTTTTGCGTGCCCGCCGTCTCAGCCGACTTACAATCCGAAACATCCACCAGAACCTCTTCTTTGCCTTTGGTTACAATGCGCTCGGTATTCCGATTGCTGCCGGTGTCTTTTTCCCCTTCTTTGGACTCTTGCTAAGCCCAATAGTCGCTGCCGCTGCTATGAGCCTGAGCTCGGTCTCGGTAATCGCAAACGCGCTTCGCCTCCAAACAGCCCGTCTATAAGAGATTGTGATGAATATTGGAAAAGCATCTGCTAGAACTGGCCTTCCCGTTCGCACCATTCACTATTACGAGGAAATAGCACTCGTTGTGCCAGCGCGCCGCGCAAATGGCTACCGAAACTATAACGATACGGACCTCCACAAACTAAGTTTCCTGCGCCGCGCACGCGGCCTAGGCTTTTCGGTCGAGGACTGCCGTGCTCTGCTGACCCTCTACGAAGATCGCAAACGCGCAAGTGCCGATGTGAAGCACATTGCAACTGCTCACCTCCAACGAATCGAAGATAAACTTGCCGAATTGAAGTCACTGCAAAAAGTGCTGACCCATCTCATCAACGCCTGCGATGGCGACGCACGACCTAATTGCCCGATCCTTGACGACCTCGCGGGAAAACGCTGAAAAGGAACGGAAATTACAGAATGAAAACACTGCTAACCCTGATCGGCCTATTAATGGGTTTCGCCATGACCCAGGCAAGCGCAGTCGAACTCAAACCAGATGACAAGGCGACCATCGCCAAAGGCAAGAGCGTTTACAAAAGCCAATGCGCCGCCTGTCATGGCTTTCGGCTACGAGGTCAAAGAAATTGGCGAGTTCGGAAACCGGACGGCAAACTGCCAGCCCCGCCCCACGACAAAAGCGGTCATACCTGGCATCACTCGTCCAAGCAGTTGTTTGAATTGACAAAATTTGGCCCGAAAGCGCTCATCGGTGGAAATTACCAGACTGATATGCCTGGTTATAAAGACATCCTATCCGACGAGGAAATAATCGCTGTGCTGTCATATATCAAGAGCACCTGGCCACAGAAAATTCGCGAACGCCACGATGCAGTCGACCACAAACATTAAACATTTTACTCTCAACGGGGCGGAGGTACGGTATCTGAAATAGCTGGAACTTGCCCAATACGATTAATCCATGTGTTCAGGTTTGGTCGGTCATCCTGCCATGTGAAGCCGTTGGGGCTGCCGTTCGGCCGACCGTGTAGGACACAGACAAGGGTAAGCTGCGCCATGTTTATGGGGCCAGTCATAACATCGCCCAGTACCTCTTTCTCAAAGGCATCCGCCATACGTAGGGCACGGTCCCGTTCGTGGTTTATGATCACGTCCGACCTCTGTTCACGATCCCGGTAAAGATACTCGCGCGCCCAAAGACTTATTCCATCAAACATACTTCGAGCCATCGCCTCGAGGCGTCGTTGTTCAAGCCCTGCCATACCCTCAGGAGCATGTAGTGTGGGCATGTCGTCAATGTTGTCGAGGAACCAGCAAACTAAAGCTGAATCTTCGAGTATCGTACCATCATCGAGAACCAAACACGGAACGCGACCTGAAGGATTAACCTCATAGAATGGGTTGTCCACGCCTCGTGTCTTAACAACTTCGAATAAAACACGCTCGTCCAAGCCCTTCAAAATTCGCACCATTCTCGCCAATCGACCATACGGGCTGGTTGCTGTGGAACAGAGTTTCATCGGCTGCCTCTATAATATCTTCCGCAACTCATGGCGGCGGTTAAAAGTATGGGGACGGACTTTGGTCGGCCAGAGACCGATTTCGGCTTGCGCTGCCCAGGCGTCACTACCCGGTATATCGGCTCGTTCTAGCTCGTAGATTGCCATATATTTCTGTGGTGTCTCTGCGCTCTTATTCGCAGCCCGGCTGCCAACACTGAGCTCAGCCTCCTCTAGTTTCAAACGATAGGCGGTAATTACGCCGGGCACTTTACAAATATTTGGTACATGCTCCGTATCGTAAACTTCGTTGAATAGGTCTTCGTGTTCAGGTTCCACATCCATACTTACGATGAAGAGATAATTTGCAGTCAACGCCATACTCCGTCCTCCCGTTAGGATACGCGCTCAGCTACTGACAGAAGACGATGCATAGAGCGCAACACTGGTTTCTCGATAAGCTTACCGTCGACGACGACAAGACCCGTTTCCGCACTCGCGAAGGCGTCAACAATTTTTTGCGCATGGGCAATCTCATCCACACTCGGTGAAAAAACGTCGTTCAAAACACCGATTTGATTTGGATGAATTGAACCCTTGCCTGAAAATCCCAGATCGCGGGCTGCTTCAGCTTCCCGTCTCATTCCGTCCATATCGTTCAGGTCAAGATACGGAACGTCAATAACATCCACCCCAGCGCCGGCTGCGGCATGTACGACACGGGAACGCGCATAGAGCAAGGTGCTCCATTCACCGCTAGCGCGGAGCTCCGCCGCCATATCCACACCACCAAAGAAAACCGCATCGAGACGCAAACTTGCTTGGGCGATTTCGTAAGCCGCCTCAAGACCATGATTGGTCTCAATTATTGCGTGAAGCCGAACATCAATGTCATGTTCGTCGAATAACTCGTCGATGGCGCGCAACTCATCCGGCGATTTCACCTTCGGCAGCATAATGGCCGGTGGGCGCGCAGGACCCTCTATGATCGCCTGAAGGTCAGCCATACCGTAAGGGTCGCGAGTGCAATTTATCCTCACCATTCGCTCGACACCGTCGTTGGCCTGCGGTTCAGCAAATAATGCCATGGTTCGCTCTCGAGAAATTTCCTTGTGCTGCGGCGCTATTGCATCCTCAAGATCTATACAAACGATGTCCGCCCCCGTCTTAAGTGCTTTCGGGAACATCTCAGGCTGAAATCCTGGCGCAAAGATAAAGCTTCTTCGTGCTTGGAATTTCTTTTCTTCTTTCATTGTCTCGCCCTTTCTTCTTGCAGACGCACCTTACGTATAGTTAACGAGCAATTGGAACAAATTATGCGGTGGTATAGGCAATAGCCAAAACAGTTTATCAATCATATTACTGATATATTACCAGACATTGCCTCCAATAAATTTAAGGCCGAAAGCGCAAGGTTTCTGCAAACCTGTCCGCACTCCATTCGAACGCTTAACGGCCCAGGTTAATTCTCGTATCGGTGTCAGCAGCGTACTTTTAATGAGCCTTAGCGACTTATCGGCCCCAATAATATTTTTTAGCTCCGATAATAATCCTAGAAAAACCTTGGCCCGTTATTCACAAAAGCCGAGACTTGCATGATGGGGTAGTTACCATTCTTCACCCAATCCCTCCTGCTAATCCGATAGTTCCAGAATGAGGCCCCGCGCTATCAAACAATCTCATAAAGAATGACTTACGTCGGTCACAGCGATACAGAGCAAAAGTTACGTCCACCGCAAACCAATATTTTAGTCCGTTTCGATGGGTAAAGAGCTGTCCATTGCCCATTGACTCATAGAATCATCATAAACCGTTAAGTTTTTATACCCGAGTTGATACAGAAGAAAGGCATCCAACGTCGCGGCAATACCACCGCCGCAATAATTGATCACACGCTGATCGCGTCTTACGCCAACATTATTAAATGCTTGTTGCGCTTCATCCAACGAAACAAACGTTTTGTCTTCCGGATTCGCCAACGACATCGCAGGAACATTCACACTACCCGGAACCCGGCCTGCCCGACCGTAACGAGTATTTTCGCCTCTATGCAAGTCGGCGGTTAAGGCGTTCAATGTACAAACAGCGTTATCCCCGATAGCGTCCAGTACAACTTTTTTGTCAACAAACAGTTCCGGCCGCGGACAGGCTCTAAAATTTGCGGGAGCATATTCGCAGTTGCCTCCCTCAGCAACTCGTCTCTCAGCATCCCACTTTTCCCAGCCTCCGTTGAGAATTGCGGCATTATCAAAACCGACCGAACGCAGCATCCACCAGATACGCGTTGCCCACTGCATCGCAACCCGGCTGTACAGCACAACCCGAAAGCCATCACCCACACCTTTTGCGGCAAAACGATCTGCAAGGTCATTGTATGCCGGCATTGTAAAGCGGTACGGACTATCGGGATTAGATAATTCTCCCTGCAAATCCAAAAACGCTGCACCCTTTATGTGAACGTTCTCGTAGTCTGAGCGCCCACTCTCAACAACGTATGGGAGACTAGGATTGTCATCCATGTAGTGGAGATATGTAGTGCACTCGAAGATGCGTACATTCTCATCGTCCAAATGCTCTTCGAGCCAATCGGTTTCCACAACTGCATCTGGATAAAGCCATTCACTCATCAGGTTCTCCTTATATATCGCTTGAGAAGAGCGCGCCGCCCGCTAATTTTCAAGACATCATTTAAGGAGTTAAGTAGATGGAGTTTGAAACGATCCGAATCGATGGCGACGGACCCATTCGCCATATCGTGCTCAACCGCCCTCAAATACATAACGCAATTAACAAGCAGTTCGGTAAGGATTTATCAGCCGCATGCCGCGAGCTTGACGAGGTCGCTGACCTTCGCGTCGTCATTTTGCGTGGCGAAGGGCCAAGCTTTTGCTCCGGCGCCGATTTAAAGGAACGTCCGTTCGATGAGAGATCCACATCTATAATCTCACGATCCAAGGCTGGAATGCGCATGGCCGATGCGGTCGCGAACCTAAATGCAGTAACTATCGCCTGCATACACAATCACTGCATTGGGGGGGGAGCGGTCTTACCGGCCTTTTGCGATTTTCGCATTGCCGCACGAAGCACCAACCTCACAATTAACGAAATTAGTATAGGTGTGAACTTAAGTTGGAATGCCATACCGCCCGTCGTACAATTGGTCGGTCCGGCGCGGGCCAAAGAAATGATCATCCTTGGCCGGACGTATACAGGCGAACAACTCCATAACATTGGTTATGTGAATGACGTGGTCGATGATGCTGAACTAATTCCGGCAGGCGAGCGTCTAGCAGCAGAAATTTGCCGACAACCACCAATGCCAGTTTGGTCTACCAAAGCATCAATCAATGCTTATGCGCGTGCACTTGATCAATCCATCCAGCATCTTGACCATCTATCAATGGCCTTCATGGGCAAAAGTCCAAATTTGAGGATTGCCCGCGAAAGTTACTTTGCGAAAACACCACCAAACTACGTAGATGAGTAAAAGGACGACTAATGACCAATAACCCCGATTATATAGTTGTTGGAGCCGGTTCAGCTGGCTGTGTTTTGGCAAACCGTCTTAGTGAAGACCCAGATGTCCGGGTCACACTTCTGGAAGCTGGACCAAAAGACCGCCATCCGATGATTCATATTCCAGCTGGCATTCGTACTTTGCTCGAACACCCAGTAATTAACTGGAACTATAGCAGTGAGCCCGAGGAAGGAAGCGGCGGGCGACGAATTCACTGGCCACGTGGCAAAGTTCTCGGGGGATCTAGTTCCATCAATGGTATGCTCTACGTACGAGGTAATGCTGCCGACTACGATGGCTGGGCACAACGGGGATGCAAAGGTTGGAGTTATGAAGAGGTCCTACCTTACTTCATGAAATCAGAAGACTTCCGCGGAAGCGGCTCCGATGACACCTACCGAAGCCGGGGTGGACCGCTTTCCGTTGAAGATTACCGGACGGTCCTACCAATCACAGACCGTTTCGTAGAAGCCGCGCAACAAGCCGGATTTCCCTTAACTAAAGACTATAATGGCGCCCAACAGGAAGGCGTATCCTATTCGCAAATGACCCGAAACCATCGCTTCAGAGCTTCGACAGCTCAGACATTCTTGGCAAAAGCGAAAGGGCGCCCAAACCTCGATATCATCACCGAAGCACAAACAAAGATACTGTTGTTCGAAGGAAAAAAATGTATCGGCGTATCTTATCGGCGGGGGAACAGCGATTTTGAAGTCAAAGCACGTCGGGAAGTAATTGTATCGGCTGGTGCAGTAAACTCGCCACACATCCTGCAAGTCTCTGGCATCGGACCGGCGACCCATTTGCAATCGATCGGCGTAGATGTTGTTCATAACGCCCCTGATGTCGGCGAAAACCTAACAGACCATTATGTCGTTCGTATCTCTCATCGCATCAAAGACATGATTACAATTAATCAGATGGCTTATGGACCTCGCTTGGTTAGTGAAATTTTCAAATATGTATTCAAGGGTAACGGAGCGCTAACAATGGGAGTGACGGCGGCAATGGTTTTCTCACGTAGTCGTGAAGGCCTGAGCAGCCCCGACCTACAACTTCTCTTTACGCCAACGAGCTACAGTGGGCGGGTGATAGGTGACCTTGAAAAAAAACCAGGAATTTCAGTTGCGGTCTGCCCCGTCCGCCCTGAAAGCCGTGGCTCAATTGTAGCGGAAAACTCAAATCCCCTCGAACGACCGATTATCAGGCCGAATTACCTCTCAGCCGAGAGCGATACGCACGTCCTTTTCGCTGGCATCCAACAAACAAAGCGTATCCTCGAAGCGCCCGCTTTAGCCGAAGTCAGCCTCGGCGAGACGGTCCCTGGCCGTCAAATTAATTCAGTCGAAGACGCTAAGCAGTACGCACAGGAAGCGGGTGCCACAATTTACCATCCGGTTGGTACTTGCCGCATGGGTGAAGATGCGACGGCTGTTGTGGATTCCCGTCTGAAGGTAAATGGTATCGATGGCCTAAGGGTCATCGACGCTTCCGTCATGCCAACCGTAACGACCGGAAACACCAACGCACCAACGATAATGATTGGCGAGAAAGGTGCTGCCATGATTAAAGAGGACGCTGCTGCGTCATAACCGAAAGGAATTCGATTATGGGTAAACTAGACGACAAAGTTGCAATCATCACCGGTGGATCTGGCGGCATCGGCAAGGCCGCAGGCAAGCTCTTTGTTGAAGAAGGCGGCAAAGTCATGCTCGTTGACATTAACGAGAATGCATTAATTGCGGCGGTCTCGGATATCGGGGAAGGCAATGCGGCATACGCCGTGGCCGACGTTACCGACAGCAATCAAACTGCAGCTTATGTATCCAATACCGTGGAGAAGTTCGGTGGCGTCGATATCGCGCTACTCAACGCCGGTATTGAAGGCCAGATTACGTCCATTGTCGATTACCCAGATGAACTCTTTGATAAGGTAATTGGTGTCAATGTGAAGGGCGTTTTTCTGGGCTTGAAAGCCATAATGCCAGAAATGGATAAACGTGGGGGCGGCAGCATTGTTATAACGTCCTCTACTGCTGGAATTCGCGCCGTTGGAGGTATGTCTGCTTACGTTACTTCCAAACACGCTGTTATCGGATTGATGCGAACAGCAGCTATGGAAGGAGCGCCTTTAGATATCCGTGTTAATACCGTAAACCCCTCGCCTATCGATACGCGCATGATGTCCTCAATTGAGGGGATGGCGGGGATGCCCGTTGGTGACCACTCAAACCGCCCAATGGCACGACATACACCATTGCAGCGTTATGGCGAGCCAGAAGAAGTCGCTAATCTAATGCTGTTCCTTTCCTGCAACGACAGCTCGTTCTGTACAGGCGGCGTCTACATGGTTGATGGCGGCGTTTCTGCAGGAAGGACAGCCGCTAGCCGATAACCTTTCGGACGGCGTGCCCTCGGTTTTTCGTATGCGGACGAACCTCGCTCGCCCACCGCCCCTTCTCTGCCTGCTCCGCCCACTCTGCACTGGCGAGAACGTCCGGGCTGTCGATCTCGTAAATCGCCACGTACCTCGCAACCCCACCAGCTGGCATTTTAACTTCATTGCCACCGATGCTAACCGTAAAATCTTCGGCTTTGGCGCGCGTTACCGCGCGTACGCCGGGCACCGAAGAGATAAACGGGACGTGTTCTTCGTCGTATACCTCGTTGAAAAGGTGTTCCTTGGCGGTGTCGATATCCATGCTCACTTCAAAGAAGTATTTCGTCTCGATTGGCATCGTATTACTCCTACTCCCTAATCTTTATTACCTAGCGTCTTCCAGCATCATCATTGATGCCTTTTCACCGATCATAATCGATGGGGCATTAGTGTTGCCAGAAGTCAGTGTGGGCATGACCGAAGCGTCGGCGACACGAAGCCCTACAATGCCACGCACGCGAAGCCGGTCATCAACTACGGCCATATCATCTTGTCCCATCTTGCAAGTTCCAACCGGATGGTACGTCGTCTCAGCGTTATTCCGCACCCATTCCAGTAATTCGTCGTCCTTCTGAAGGTCCGCCCCCGGTGTGCACTCCTCACTAATAACTTTTTTCAACGGTTCCGACCCCATCCATTTTCGGCCCTTCCGCATCGCAGCCAAGAGACCGGTTCGATCCAGTTCCGAGGATAAGAAATTGAATTTAATCTTCGGCTGTTTTTGAGGCTCAGACGATCCAATATGAATACTGCCGCGGCTGTCCGATCTCAAAACGTTAACATTTAAAGTCAAACCAGGTTGGGCTGATATTTTTTTTCGGTCTTCTACCCAAAACGGTAGACACGACGCCGTCGCATCCGGCGTTTCCAGACCTTCCCGCGTCTTGAAATACGTGCGTATTGGCACCGCTGTCATCGACAACAAGCCCGAACCGCTTGTAATGTATTTCAAGACTTGACCGGCTAGCCTCATACCGCGACCGTGCACTGCGTATGTCCAGTTCGCCTGCGAAATTTTGTACCTCATGCGGGGTGAGTAGTGGTCACGAAGGTTTTCCCCAACACCCGGCAAGGCGTGACGCACTTCCACACCACACCCTTTCAATATTTCTGGATTACCGATCCCCGAAAGTTCAAGCAGCTGCGGAGAATTTATTGAGCCAGCGCTCAACATGACTTCACGAGTCGCCCGCGCTTCATGAACAGTGCCACCTATCGAGTAACGTACACCGACACAACGCTTTCCATCGAAGATTAGCCGCTCCGTGAGGGCTCCAGTCTGTATTTTTAAATTTGGCCTATTCTGCGCTGGCTCCAAATAGGCACGCGCTGTGCTCATTCGTCGCCCACCCGAAATGGTTGTTTGCGTCATTGCAACGCCTTCCTGCTGGGCCCCGTTATAGTCCGGGTTATAAGGAAGGCCAATGGCTTCAGCGCCTGCAATGAGTGCATCGTAGAGTGGACCTCGTTGGTCAGTGTCCGTCACACGCAGAAGTCCGTCCCGTCCACGATACTCATCGTCACCGCCGTCGTAGCTTTCCATGTTCTTAAATATCGGAAGAACGTCTTTGTAACTCCAACCCCGGTTACCAAGCTGTGCCCAGTGATCGTAATCCTGCGCCTGACCACGCACAAAAACCATCCCATTGATTGAACTAGAACCCCCAAGAAGCTTTCCACGGGGCACTGGAATCCGGCGATCACCAGTGCCTTCATCAGGTTCTGACTCGTAACACCAGTTTGCTACAGGATTATCAATAAGTTTGGCATAACCGATTGGAATCCGTGACCAAAAATGCCCTGTGCCCCCAGCTTCGAGAACCAGCACCCTATTATTAGGATCCGCCGACACCCGGTTCGCAACAACCGCCCCGGCGGAGCCGGCACCAATGACGATATAATCAAATTGACCCGAATTTTCGTTCATGCGTCTAATATTCCTCTTATTCGTCGCTAGCTGAGTAACCTATCACCAGACCTCTCTAGAGCAAGCGATGCTAGCAATGTAGAAGGTTTGTCACACATCTTAATAAAATTTATCGGTATGGAGACCCTGATTTGCAAAAGCTCGAATACTACTACGCCCTCGCCTCGCCATGGTCATTTCTCGGCAACCGTAAACTCATTGAAATTTCAGATAGGCATAACCTTAAAATAGATCCGGTTATTATCGATTATGACGCGATGTTTGCCGCTGCCAAAACAGTACCACTTCCAGAACGTCCAATTCTTAGAAAGGAATACCGACTGGTGGACCTCCGCCGTTGGGCAGCCTTCCGCAACGTTCAATTCAATGTCGAACCAAAATTTTATAGAGGCGAAGTGGAAGAGCCAAATGAGCGTGAAGGTGCCCTCATGGTGGTTGCAGCGAAGGAGGAAGGTTTTGATTCCCTAAAACTCGCGCATGCTATATCTCGAGCACTTTGGGCGGAAGAACGCTTTCCTTTTCATAAAGACGAACTCATCCGAATCGCTGACGCAGAGGGTTTCGACGGAGCCGGGCTCTGGAAAAGGTCAAAGGATAAACGCATTGCTGACGCCTATGCCGAAAACACCCAAAAATCCATCGACCAAGGGGTTTTTGGCATGCCATTCTACATCGTCCACGGGCAACGGTACTGGGGCCAGGACCGGCTGGAGCTAATGGATCATATTCTTGCTGACGGACAATAAGATTGGATAAGCCTACATCTGCTTGCCCGCAAGCCAGCCACCGTCAACAAGAAGCGTTTCTCCCGTGATGAAGCTGGCATCGTCTGAGGCGAGAAATAGAATCGCCTTTGATATTTCGTCTGCTTCACCCCACCTCTTCATCGCATGAAGCGAGCGCACAGTTTCAGCCATTTCTGCCTCTTGGAAGTAGCGTTCCGTCAAAGATGTTCGAGTAACCCCGGGCCCGACGGCATTTACACGAATTCCGGCCTCACCGACCTCAAGCGCCATTTCCTTGGTCAAACCGACGACCGCATGTTTGGACGCCGTGTAAGCAGCACGATTGGGTGCCGCAGTCACACCCAAGGTAGAGGCAAGATTGACGATCGCGCCGCCCTTACCACGCCCCGTCAGATGTCGGAGAAACGCCTGAGAACATAGAAAGACGCCGGTGATATTTACGTTTATGACGCGACACCACTCCTTGTAGGGCAATTCGATAACTGACTCAATTTCGCGGACACCGGCACTGTTTACCAGTATATCAAGTCCGCCAAGCGTCTTAGATACCTGCTCGACGCAATTGGTCACCGCGGTAGGATCGGTGGTATCAAGCGGAAAAGCGTATGCCCTCCCACCGGTTTTTTCGATGGCTTCGACTGTTCGTTCCGCAGTATCCGGATCAATATCTGTAACGCCAACAACCGCGCCTTCTTTCGCAAAATCAATTGCGGACGCTCGGCCAATCCCACTACCTCCACCAGTAATCAAAACAAATTTATTTTCAAATCGCATGTCAATGCTCCTGAATTCCGCTGATAATCCTTGAATTAATCTCCAATGCCTAAAGACGAGATCAAGGCTATTAAATTTTAATTCTCTTTGAGCTTATATTTATTCGAATTTATGCATCCCTGAATTTGAAATTTTTTTACTAATGGAGAAAAGACGTTGGACTTTACCTTATACGAATCCGGGACAACACGTTCGGCTAGATGCCGCTGGACCCTATTAGAGGCGGGAATAGACTTTAAATCGGTTTCTAAATCCGAACTGATTGGGAGTGATGAGATACGAGCGATCCACCCTCTTGCTAAACTCCCGGTCGCTGTTATCGACGGCGAGCCGCTTTTTGAATCGGCCGCAATATGCACATTTATCGCCGATCAATTCCCAGAAAACGACCTAATCGCAAAACCTGGCTCTTGGGCGCGGGCTCAACACGACCAATGGGTATCCTTTGCTTTAACAGAAATGGAAGCCTGGCTTTGGAACACCGCGGTTAATTTATACGTACTACCACCGGACAAGCGGATCGACACGGGTTTCAATCAAAACGCCGAAATGTTTAAACGCGGCGCACAAGCTTTAAACGACCTATTGTCAAATAAAGAATACTTGATCGAAAATCAGTTTTCAGTGACGGACATTATTGTTGGTTGGACGGTTAATTGGGGACGGCGACAGGGGTTATTGGACGGATTAGATGGACTGCAGTCGTACCTAAGACGTTTATTGGCAAGGCCCTATTGCGCGTTAGCGAAAGATTAAAGGCTAGACATTTGATTTATCCCGAGGTGACAAATAACAAGATCGCGGCTATTGCAAAATTGATATAAAAAAGAGAAACACTTAGTTAGCTATGACTGATAACCAATAGTTTTCGTATTCACTGTCGCGGGATAAAGAGACGACTTATACTTTCAAGGATACATATTATGGGAACGGCATCCACCCCATGCCCAACATCAGAACCTGAAAAAGAATTTAGGAAAAACTTCAACTCAGATGTCGAGATTGAATATCCGCTGGCACGCAGCGGTATGGGAGCACGTGTTAAGGGTGTTGATTTATGTAAACCTTTGACGCCTTCACAGGTTGAACTCCTACTGCGAACACTCAGTCACCATCGCCTAATTACAATTGAAGGACAGGACCTCAATTGCTTTTCGCTCTCTTCGTTCGAGAGATTTGCCAATCATTGGGGAGCGCCAGTGGCACACCCATCAAATTTTCTTCGCGGCGGTAAGCCGGCACAACAGGACGGAGCATCTGACGGAATTATTGAAATTAGGCCATATAAAGATAGGAAGGTCGCAGCAGCGGATTCCAAATTACCAGGTCAAGTGACTTGTCTTCCGCATGAGTCGCCCGCTGTCCTCGTGGCAACAAATTTGCTCAGTGATGAGGATAGAGACAAATCTCGTCTTAAAAATGGAGGAACGTGGCATACCGATATCGAGTATGAACCGCTGCCTATTTATGTGTCTATGTTCCTTGTACAACACGTACCGACTGCACGCGAGAGTTCAAATGGACAATGGATTGACTTACAAACTGAGACTGGACCAGAACCGTATTTCCCCGGATCAGACAGCGAGTTGATGGCATTACGTAAAGATTTGCCATTAAATGGTGAAACGGCTTTTAGTGATACAGTTGGTGCATTCGCCGCCTTGCCAGAGGCGGAACAAACAAGGCTGGAGGCTGTTCAGGTAAGACGACGGCTTAACGCAGAAGATGAAGGCTTTCTAGCGCCGCTTGTGCGTACAGACCCTCGCACCGGCGTTAAATCACTTCATAGTCCCGTTTGGGCATCACGTCCAAAGGTTCGTCCGCCAATCGAGGTCGAGGGAATGACACCCGACGCATCCCGCAAATTTTTGGACCGCCTTGAGAAACACGTCCTGCAGCCCCGTTTTCGTTATGACCATCAACATAAGCCGGGTGACGTTACGATATGGAATAACTACATGTCCCTGCATAACTCTCCACCAATTAAAACCGGGGTTGATAAAATCGAGGACGCCCGTTTGATGTATCGATTAAGTTGCAAGGGCGAACCGTCTCTCACATTACCTCGAGACGATGAAATGTCATGGCTTACCGCTAATATCCCAGGTAAATATCGTTCTCCGGTGAGTATATTTAAAAATTAATCGATATAATTAAATATAAAACATTTTATTCATTATATTTAATTATTTATATTAAATTTATAAGTAATAATTTATTATAAAAATAAATTTATACTTTCTT
>MDTE01032029.1_pt1 | contig 18501 bp, 15 predicted proteins | sample 811231 | NCBI WGS metagenome assembly MDTE01 (sample SAMN05326651, study PRJNA326480) | marine metagenome | isolation source: seawater | place: Indian Ocean: Red Sea | collected 2010 | reverse complement strand
GTCCAGTTCAGCTGATTCATACTCTTGTTCAATTTCAACTAGTCTTTCTGAATAGATTTGTGATTTTTGAACTGAGCTTTCATACTCTAGTTTTGCTTTGGAGAATAACTCTCTAGCTCTCAATTCATATTTTGAAGCTTTGCCAAGTTCTCTGTTAAGTTCTCTTCCTACCTTATCGCCAGATTCTATGGCTTTCCTAGCTTGTTTTTCATCCTCTATTGCGTCCTTAGATTTCTTTAATGATTCAGAAAGTTGCTCTTTTAATTTTGAGACTAACAAATTGGCATCTTCTAATGCCTCTGTTGCGCCTTTCATTTCGTTGTTGATGATTCTTTTTTCATCCTCTGCTCTTTTGATTATATTGTCTTGATCTCCCAATCTATCTCTATTAGTTTCTATTTCGATTTCATTTTTTCTAATTTTTTCTACTAATTTCTTTGAGTCTCCGGATAGTATATTTTCCAGATTTTTGGAAATTTTTACTAATTTTTTATCTAATTCATCTAGGTTAGTTGATCCTATGCCATATTCTTTATTCAAATCACTTGATCTTTTGCTATAGCGAGATCTTTCCTCGTTTAGTAATTCTACTTCATGCATTCTATTCCTATGTTTAGATTGTTCCAGTATTAGTTTTGATAAGTCTAATTCGCCCTTTAACTCCTTGAATTTAAGGGCCTGATCCCTTTCTTTTTCGAGTTCTTGTAATCTTTTCTTCTGGTCTGTCTCGAATATTTCGATGGTTTCTATATTGGATTGGACTTGTTTTCTTTGAGAATTCGCTTTTCTAATTTCTTCATCGTATGCAGTTACTCCAGCAACCTCTTCTAAAACGCCTCTTCTCTTGTGTGGAGTCATTGTAGCGAGAGTAGTGACATCGCCCTGCAAAACTATGTTGTAACCATCTCCATGTAATCCCGACTCCCTCAATACTCTCCTCATTTCCGTAGCAGTGCATGGATTATCATTAATTTTGTAGGATGAAATGGGATCTCCTTTTCTATTGAGTCTGACAGTCCTAGTAAATGATGCTTCATCTGTTTTTACTTTGAGTCTTCTGTGGCCATCAATTTCTGGGGAGTTGCTGAATACTAATTTGGCAGACATATATTTTGCTGGTTTGCCATTTTTTCCTCCGTTGAATATTAACTCAGTTACATTAGATGCCCTAAGGGATTTAGTTGACTTTGGCCCTAGTACAAATCTAATAGCATCTCCACAATTAGATTTGCCACTACCGTTCGGACCAGTTATCGCTGTAAATCCGGACTTAAGGGGAATTGTAATCTCACCCCCAAATGATTTAAAATTTTCAAGTTCTATCCGAATTAAACGCATCCCATCACCAAAAATCAGTGAATTTTCACCGACAACATAAGCATTCGTAGCATCTGAGGTTATGAACATTGAGGCATTGGTACGTTTCACAATACGTTTAATGGGGTAATAATGGAAAGCCGTAAATTGATTTTCCAGATTACATGTTTCTTCTGAATTTTCCGCCGCTTTCAAAAAGGGCCCGGGTCACTTCACCTACTGTACAAAATTCAACAATTTCCATCATAACTTCAAATAAATTCCCACCCTCTCTAGCTGCCTTCTTGAGTTTCTTTATTCCTTCTAAGGACTTTTTGTGGTTTCTCTTCTTGAATTCCAAATTTCTAGAAATTACCATTTGTTTTTCAATATCATCGGATCTTGTGACATCGATATCAAAATCATTAGCTTTTGGAGTAATTGATCCTGAATCTGTAAATGTATTTACTCCAACTACTGGCATTTCACCTGAATGTTTCATCTTTTCATAAATCATCCCTTCATCCTGAATCCTGTTTCTTTGGTAATTAACTTCGATTGATCCTAGAACTCCGCCTCTCCTATTCATATCTTCAAAAATTCTCAGTATTTGTTCCTCGACTTCATTAGTTAGAAAATCTACTATAAACGAGCCTTGAAGTGGATTTTCATTTTTTAGCCAGCCATATTCTTTTGCTAGAATTAATTGAATAGCCATAGCATCTCTGACAGTATCTTCGGTTGGAGTTCCAAATGCCTCATCTCTACTATTTGTGTGTAAGCTGTTGGCATTATCGGATAGTGCATAAAGTGCCTGTAGAGTAGTTCTGTAATCATTCCATGTGAATTCTTGAGAGTGTAGGGAGCGGCCACTGCTCTGAATGTGATATTTTAGTTTCTGTCCTCTCTCTCCAACTAAATACAGGTCTCTCATTGCTATTGACCAGATTCTTCTGCAAACTCTACCAATCACTGCATATTCTGGATCCATACCATTAGAAAAAAACCATGAGAAATTTCTTAGGAATTTGTCTGGATTTAGGCCACGGGAGCGAAATAGTTCCACATAGGTCAGTCCATTTGATAGAGTAAGTGCGGCTTGTGTAATTGGATTGGCTCCAGCTTCATCGATGTGATATCCACTAATACTAACAAAATAGTGATTTTTGACATCATTCTCTACATAAAATTCTGCAACGTCCCCCATCATTCTAAGTGCGGTATCGAGGTTGAAAACAAGAGTATTTTGTCCCATTGCCTCTTTCAGTTGATCGGCTTGAACTGTCCCTCTGACCGATGATAAAGCGAATGATCTAATATCATCTAACTCTTTTTTATTTGGCTCTCTATTATTTTCTAAAGTGAATTTCTTCTTCTGTTGCCTTATTGCTACATTGAAGAATGCTGCCAAGTGCCACCAGTAATTACCGTTAATCGTCATACTAACTGATGTTTGAGGTTCACATAAATCAAATCCTTCGAATAGTAATTCCATTTCTTCGATAGTACTTATGCTTACACCGGATTCGCAAACCTTCCCAAAAATATCTAATCTTTTTTGTGGATCATTGCCATACAAACTGGGTGAGTCAAATGCTACAGATAGGCGGTTGAAAGGTTGATCCTTACAAAGGAAGTGGTAGCGCTTATTTGTTCTTTCAGCACTTCCCTCTCCAGCAAACATCCGTACTGGTAATTCATCTTCTCTTTTGAAAGGAAAGACGCCACCAGTGAATGGGAAATATCCTGGTGCATTTTCTTTTCTAAGCCAGAGTAGTAGTTCCCCTTTATCTCTAGTTGATGGTAAAGAAATGCGTGGTATTTTGGTACCGGATTGAGTTAAATGAGTAGTTTGTACTTTAATATCTCTTCCTCTAACTCTATAGCTTGTTTCTCCTGAAGAATATGTTGTTATTTTCTTATCTAATTCTTCCAATTCTTTCCAAATTTCTTTGGGGATATTTTTTGCTATTTTTTGCGCTTCTTCTAAGATTTCTGAAGATAGCTGGTCTGATTGCATATGTTCAGATGTTGCTTCTAATTGTTGTATCAGACGTACTTTATTACTCATCTCGATTGATTTGGAATGATACTCCCTTATTTTTGAGGCGACTTCTGCTAGGTAGCTTTGTCTTTCATGGGGAATGGGAGATTTTCTAAAAGGCAATCCATCTTCACCGATAAGAGACTTGGATGAATGAAAATCAGAATTAAATTGTGAATTAATTTTTGAAGCTAGTCCTTCCCATAAATTATCTACACCCGCATCGGCAAATTGACTCGCGATAGTGGGAAAAATAGGCATAGAGATAGGGTTGTCATCAAAAGCCTCATGATTCCTCTGAAATTGCTTTCTGATTTCAACAAGTGCATCTTCTGAACCGGGCCTATCAAATTTATTCAGAGCTACGATATCAGCAAAGTCTAGGGCTGCTAACTTCTCTAGCTGACTTGGAGATCCATATTCCCTAGTTGTAACGTACACATTCAAATCGGCAACCTCTGTAATAGCATCATTTCCTTGTCCAATACCACTAGTTTCTACTAGAATTAAATCGAAACCTACATTCTTGCATACTTTAATTGCTCTATGTATACAATCAGTAATTTCTCTTCCACTATTTCTACTTGCAAATGATCTCATGAAAAGGCTATCATCAGACAATGAATTCATCCTGATTCTGTCTCCAAGTAGTGCACCACCCGTCTTCTTTCGAGTAGGGTCCGTAGCTAGAAGTGCAATCTTAGAATTTGGATTATCCCTCCTTATTCTTAGCATTAATTCATCAATAAGACTTGATTTACCTGCGCCACCCGTCCCAGTGATCCCTATGACTGGGCAATTGTTTCTTTTTTTATGCGGAATAATTTTTTTCATCATAGAATTGAATGATGAATCATCAGAATTTTCTGCGAGAGTTAAAAGTTTAGATATAGTACTTTGATCTTCCGGACCTATTTTACCTTCTATTCCACTGAATCTACTTTCATCCATTAGATTTATTTTTCTTGCATTATTAATGGCATCTCTAACCATCCCAACTAAGCCAAGTTCCCTACCTTCATCTGGAGAATATACTTTTGCAATATTATTTTTATCGAGATATTCAATTTCATTCGGTAGAATAGTCCCTCCACCTCCGCCAAATAAAAAGATTTGGCCAGAGTCTTGTTCATCCAGCAGTTGCCTAGTGTAAGTAAACATCTCGACTGCACCGCCTTGATATGATGTTACTGCAATGGCATTAACGTCTTCTTGTACTGCAGCTCTAACTATTTCATCTGACCCCCTATCATGGCCAAGGTGGATTACTTCACAACCCTGACTCTGTAAAATTCTACGAAAAATACCAATAGAAGCATCGTGACCATCAAAAATAGAAGTTGCGGTGATTACCCTTATTGGAATATCATCATTTTGTGACCCATTATTGGAGTTAGAGTCGGACTGCGAGATACTGACCACGTTCACCCGAAGAAGTTATTCCACAAGAATGCGTTGTTCTGATTAAATTCTGATTAAGTGGACAAAATGATTATAATTGGAAATTAAAACTGTCAATATTAAGAATTAATGCGAATATCAACATCAAAATTCCCATAGCCCCATCAATAATATGAGAATTAGATTTTATCTTATCAATAGTTTTTCCACTGGATAAAATAGTAGCAACTGAAATATACCAAGTTGTATCGATGGACATTCCTAGTATTCCCATACCGATTAAAGTTTCAATGCCTAAGTCTGCTTCAATGAATGGAGCGTATAGGGCTAACATCCATGCAAGAATTTTTGGATTGAATAGTGCTATTAGAAAGCCCTGTAAAAAGCCTGTTAATTCTGAATTATCGTATTCATCACTCTCATTAGTTTCTTTAGTACCACTAGATGCACTTTTCAGAAAACTATAGCTTAGCCACAGTAATAATATCGTCCCACCTATTTTCAAGAATAACTCAACGCTTTCGTGTAGTGAAAGAGCGGTAGCAATTCCTAATGCTGCTAAAAAGGCATAGATCCCAAATCCTAGACCATGGCCGATTCCTGTTGCTAATCCTTGACTACGTCCTCCAGATATAGTATTCCTCATGACAATCGCTAGTGATGGACCAGGACTCATAGCTCCCAGAGCAAAGACGCTAGCAAGTGCTAACCATGACTCGGGAGTCAAATAAATCACTCTCAGGCATCGGCATACATCGCTTCAATTTCATTATTCCAATTCTCTCGAATTTGCTTTCTTCGGATTTTTAATGTGGGAGTTAATTCACCTTCGTCTATATTCAAATCTCTGGGAAGTATGGTGAATTTCTTGATTTGTTCGGGGTTACTGAATCTTTGATTTAATTCTTGTACTGACTCTTCTAACTGCTTATGTACATCACTACCAACAGATGTGTACTCAGATAAATCATGACCTAGTTCTTTGAGTTTAGACAGTTGCTGATTGGGATCCTTTGGTACTTCTGTAGCACCATCTAAACCATGAATATCGCGAAGAATAGCTCCAACATCAAGAGTGAATAGGGCGCTGCAATATTTTCTGTTGTCTCCGATAAGCATGCATTGGGAAACTACGGGGATAGACTTCATTGTTTCCTCGATTACTAGTGGGGCTATGTTTTTACCCGCGGAACTAACATATATTTCCTTTAATCTACCAGTTACGTAAACGAAACCGTCAGAGTCAATTTTTCCTAAGTCCCCAGATTTTAACCAACCATCTTCAGTCATCGTTTCTGCTGTTGATTCATCATTACGATAATAGCCTGGCATTACATGTCTTCCTCTAAATTGGATTTCCCCATTTCCATCTTCATCTGGATCGGCAATTCTTAATTCAGTTCCTGAAAATGCTTTACCTACTGAGCCAATTTTGTTAGCTCCCGGATAAGCAAGTGTTGCACCTGCTGAAGTCTCTGTCATCCCATATCCTTCAAACAATGGGATATCTAGCTTGTGAAAAAGGTGTAAAATTTCTGGATTAATTGGGGCGGCCCCTGTTACTGCGAATCTTAAATTACTGAAACCAATTTTGGCTTTTGCCTTCTTCTTAATGAAACTACCTAATAGTGGAATTTTCAACAGACCAACTTTACTCCCAAGGCCCGCTACAAGATTTGAGTAAACCTTCTCATAAATCCTAGGAACTCCGATAAATAGATGCGGATGTACTTCTTTACAGTAGTCGATGGAGTGAAGTGGATTATCGACTACCCTCATATGTAGTGCATCCCTTATCCACAGATGATTATCTGCAAGTTGTCCGAAAACATGCGCGCATGGTAGCCAAGAAACATATCCTTCTCCTTGATTCAATGGAACAATTTTCTGTATTTCTTTAAGTTCAAAATCCATATTATCATGAGTTAGAACTACTCCCTTGGGATTACCTGTTGTTCCAGATGTATAAATTAACGTGGCAACATCTTCGGGCTTTACGTTTTCAATTATTGCCATAACCTCTTCATCTTTAACTTCAGAACCTGATGAAATGAACTCTTCCCAGCTTATTGCTTTTTCGTGATTCATCTCAATTCCATCCATCAAGACAGCTAATTTTACCTTCTCAAGTCCATCCAGTACCTTTTTCAATCGATTTGAGCACATTTTTGATGGGTCGCCTCCATCCATTGGATTATTACCTACAAACACAATCTTTGAATCTGAATTCCCTACGACCCAATCAACTTCTTCTGGCGAGCAAGTATGGTAAACTCCTACAGCGGCTCCACCTGCCATATTTGCAGCTGCATATGCAGAATACCATTCTTTTCGATTATAGGAATAAATACTTAGTTTATCTCCTACTTCAAAACCATTCGCAATTAGAGATTTGGTTACATTCATAGTATAGTCGCAAAATTCTGACCAAGTAGAAGTTTCCCAGTTTCCTGAATTATCTTTTGAAGATAGTGCTGGCTCATTAGCATATTTCTCGGCGTTTGAAAGTAGATACTTAGGGGTTATCATGGTCGGCATGTAATTTGACAATGTATCTGTTGACTTAACTCTTTACGTTAAAAACGGGAAAATTAATTATTCGTCGGCAATACTGCGGTAATATTTTTTTGCCAATCCTTGCCATTATTTCTGTTTGCAAGAGGTGATGCTGGAGATGGATGCCAGCATCCTTTGACTGAAATTTGGGTATCTTGGAAAACTGATTTTGCTCTTTTTTCGGCATATTTACCAATTCCCACTACTGTGTCTGCCTCGAATATTTTAGTTACCTCTATTAAGTGTTCATCGCAAGCTTTCAATAGTTTTTCTACAGTCATTCCCCTAATTTTATCGGGAGTAATGTTGGTAGCTCTTTGACCATTGAATAGCATTAGAGGGCAGTGATTTACAACAAAAACATTGTCAAAAATTGAGTCTCGAGTCCCATATAATCCTGATAATAAGTTCCAAATTCTGATTCCAGAAATCTCGTCACGAGGATATTCTAGACCTAAAACTGGACGAGCTGGATGCAGGGTTGAAGGTTGCTTAACCTTGATTCCAGTTATTTCAAATAAATCTCTTACAATACTGGATGCTGCAAATGGAATCCCCATTTGACCCATTCCGTGTGGCCCTGGATTCATGCCTAGAAGGATACATTTAGGATTACCCTTAGATGCAATTTTTAGATATTCCTTATGGACGTCCCAAGCATAATTTAGAGGATTATACACATAATCTATTACATTTTCAAATATTAATTCTGAAGCCAGTTCATCACATTTATCTCGAAGTTTTGATGATGCGGATGTCAATTTTTTGAATTTCATAATATCACTGCTGTTTTACATCGACTACTTTGGCCCCTGATAAGTCCAGTAATTTTTTTGGTTTTATGGGGAAAACAGTATCAGAAGTGCCTGCAGCCCCCCATACCATATCATAATTCAATAAATCTTCGTCTAAGTAAATTGTAGTTTGTTTTAGGTGTCCAAAGGGTGGAACCCCTCCTACATTATATCCAGTATTATTCAAGACATAATCGGAATCTGCCATACTTGGCTTATATCCTACTAATCTCTTCAATTTACCCTTTCGATCAACTTTATTTGAACCAGAAGTAATCACTACAATGGCATATTCTTCACCCCTAAATACAATTGATTTGGCAATATTTGATACATCACAACCCAATTGTTTAGCAGCGTCTTGAGATGTTTTAGTTCCCTCTGGATATTTCATAATTTTAGGAAAAAAGTCAATTTTTGAGCATTCATTAAGCCATATCCTGTTACCATCCATATATTTCCGTGAAGGCATTAGAACTTATTAATTGGGGAATCAATATAAATCCGTATAGTAAGTCGCAATATTATGAATAGATTGGTTGAATTGGGCACAACTAAGCTATTTTTGACAATTACAATCATTTTATTGTCTGCTACTCCCATATTTTCATACATTTTTTGGATTTTAGATGGATGTGATCCAATCTTCCCATATATATCTGACTTAGACTTACAGCCTAATGCTGGGTTAATTTTTACCATGGGATACTCGATTTGTGGGGTCTTACTAGCAATTAATGGATTTCAGATATCTGCAATTAGGGGATTGTGGATGGAAAGGAACAATCTGGAAAATAAATGGGTTATTATCAACAGATTTTCTATGTTTCCAGCTATATTATCTGGAATTTGCTTATCTTGGATAGCATTTACGCCATGGGATGAAGATTTGAGACTGCATCTGATTCAGGCGAATCTAATCTTTACAGGTAGTATCGCATGGGCAATTATTTCCGTGATTATTACCTTCAAGATTTCTCAGGAGAATGTTGAATTTTCTAAACTTATCAAAAAAAGAGTTAGTTTTACTACAATTTCAATTTTGGGATTATTAGGAATGATTGAAAGGGTGTATAAATATCTACAAATTTCTCCCGATTATTTGGATATAGATTCTAGATCGGGTTTCATTAGTGGATCATGCGTAGCGTTAGATGAGATATTATTAACTCAGTCTGCAATTTTTGAGTGGATATATGTAATTGGAACTATTCTACTGATTTCAACCTTCTTTGGAGAAATAAAATTACTATCTCCATCTGAGAATATTGAATAAAATCTACACTAATATGTAGTGACTAAAGAATGAGCCGATGTATAGTCCGGAAATTGCTCCTGTTCCGATCCAAATTCCTATTCTAAATGGTGGATAGTTTCTTTTCCATACATACATTGACTGAGCTAACCAAAAAAGAAAAACGATGATGAACCATGGAAATAGAAATAACTGTGGTAAAAATGAAAATAGCATCGAAAACCATGTTCCGGCAATTAACTCGATTTTGTTTCCAATTTCTGGCGGAGAGAAATTTAATCCTAGACTTAATAGAATTAGAAAAATGAAAGGTGAAATTAGAGATCCTTCAATGAAAAATGGTATTTGGAAAATATAGGGCATACATGCAGAGAAAAATCCACATACACTAGGAATAGCAACAGGCCATAACGGTGGTGAGTCCCACTTCACAAATAAATCGGATGAATATTCATTCATCAAGGCTACTAATTCTTTGAGAGAATTCATGTGTTATGACTACACCCGAGGGTCATGTCGAAAGGGGAGATAGTGTTGGGTTGTCTCGCTCCACATCCGCCGCATGTGGTCTATGCAGAGAATCCTGAACAAAATGAAGCTTTTGCGGAAGGTGGATGGGAGACCTTGAGGTGGGGCTATCATCGATTAGCTAGGAAATTGAAGAATATTGATTATGATGCAATGGTCATTTTTACGCCTCATTGGCAAACTTATATTGGAACACATTTTCTTGGTTTACCAAAATTTAAATCTAAATCAGTGGATCCAGTTTTTCCTAACCTTTTCCGTTATAATTATGATATTTCCGTAGATGTAGATTTGGCTGAAGAGATGCGCAGTGCGGCCGCAGAAGCTGGAATTATTACTAAGATGATGAGAAATCCTGATTTCCGGGTCGATTATGGGACAATAACCTCATGTCATATGCTTAATCCTGAGTGGGATAAACCAATAGTAACCATAAGTAGCAATAGAAATGCTCATTACTACTCAGCAGAAGTAATGAATGAGCAAGCGGGCGCATTAGGAGAAGCTTGCGCAAAGGCGATTGAAAATAGTGGGAAGAAGGTTGTATTAATCAGTAGTCATAGTCTATCACACAGACATTTCGTTACTGAGTCTCCGTTACCCGAAGATATGAGTAGAGAGCATATCTACAATCATAGTCAATACGTATGGGATATGAAACTAGTTGAATTAATGCGAGAAGGAAAAATGAGGGAAGTTATTGATATAATTCCTGAATTTACTGAACAGACAATCGCAGAAACAGAAGCTGGCGGACTGACTTGGATGATGGCGGCCATGGGATTCCCAGAATTTTCTGCAGAAATATATGGTTATCAATCAGTAATTGGTACAGGCAATCTAATTGCAGCTTGGGATCCAAACTCCAAAACAAGAGAGATCGTCCTGTAGGTGATAAATATGGATGAAGAACCTGAGATATTATTTGGAATATATTGTCCGCCTCACCCTCAACCTCTTCTGAGTCCGGATGAGAATAGTGGATATAGGAAATTAAGGGACAGTTTTGAGCTATGTAAATCAAGAATAGAGGAAAGCGGTGCAGATATTATCTTAGTTTATTCAACTACCTGGCCGAGCATAGTTGGTCATCAAATTCAAGCACATCCTAATCCTACATGGACTCATGTAGACGATGATTTTCACTACCTTGGAAGTATGCCATATTCATTTAAAATTGATACAGAGTTTGCGAATAAATATATGGAATGTTGTAAGGAAAGGGGTTTACACTCTAGAACGGTATCATATGATGGTTTTCCCATTGACACGGGATCAATAGTAGCTCTAAAATTACTTAATCCGGAAAATAAAATACCGGCATGCATAGTTTCTAGTAATATGTATGCAAATAGGGCTGAGACCATAGTGCTTGGCAAGGCAGCTAGAGATGCTATAAAATCGCAAAAAAAGAAGGCAGTAGTGGTAGTAGTTTCTAGTCTTTCAAATAGGATGTTTACTGAACATATCGACCCTTCGGAAGATAGGATACATAGTGCTAAGGATGATGAATGGAATAAGAAGATACTGGAATTCTTTGGTGATGGAAGGCTAGAAGACATTAGCCAACTTAGTAGAGATATACATAATCAGATAAGGGTTAGTAAAGTTGTAGCATACAAGCCTGCTTGGTGGCTGGCAGCTACTATGGGGCAACACAATAATTACGATGGGGAAGTATTGGCTTACGAAGCATTGCATGGCTCCGGTGGTGCGGTGATTATGCTGACACCTTCTAAAGGGTCCGTTGGAGATAAAGAATTTGATGAAGATGATGTTGAATATTATCATGGAGATAGAGAAGTACTATCAAAGGAGATTATCTGATTATGGATGATGGGCCATTTACAGCCAATAATGGACCTTCGGCCATGGGTGCTTATCCTCACTTGAACAAAGTGGGAGACTTACTTTTCATCAGTGGAATGGGGCCAAGATCTCCGAAAAATAATGAAATTCCGGGCGGTCCCATAAAGGATGAGAGAGGAATTCCTTTGGATTATGACATTACAGCACAAACTCATTCAGTAATTAATAATATTAAGGAAATATTGGAAGAATACGATTTGGGTTTGGAGAATATTGTAGATATACAAGTTTTTCTAGTTGATATGGAAAGAGACTTTGCTGAATATAATAAAGTATATGCAGAATATTTTTCGGAAATTTTACCGGCTAGAACTACTGTTGGGATTCACTCATTACCTTCACCTATTGCAATTGAGCTGAAAGTTGTGGCTAAGATGAACTAGTGATTGTAACCGCCCAATCCGTGTGCATGACCATGGAGAAGTTCTTCAGGAGTTGCTTCCCTAACATTGACAACCTCGACTTGAAAACTTAGTGTCATACCTGCCATTTGGTGATTGAAATCAACTGTGACCATCTCTCCATCTATAGCGACTATTGAGAATTGTATAGGTCCTTGATCGCTCTGAGCTCCGACAATCATTCCAACCTCTAAATTCATGTCATCTGGGAATTGTCCTTTATCCATTTTCTGGATAGCATTCTCATCCCTCTCTCCATATGCCTTATCAGGAGTGAGGGTGAACTTTCGTTTCTCTCCTATCTTTGCTCCCATTAGTTCTTGTTCAAAACCCGAAATCATTTGACGATGACCAACTAGAAAAGAAAGTGGATCCTTACCTTCACTACTATCAAAAACTTGTCCATCTAAATAAGATCCAGTATAGTTCACTGTAGCTACTTTATCCTTTTCTATTTTATCTGCCATGAGCAATGGTAAAGGAACTAGTATCTAATGTGTTGCTTAGTAACCTTCAACTGAGTAATTGTAGTGGGCACAATATGGAAAATCCATCTACTAATGATATTCGGGGAATTGTAGTTGGGCCTACGGAAGTTAAAGAGGAGTTTTTTGAAAGAAAAATAGGATTAATTTCCGTAGTCATAATATCTCTTTCTGCGATGCTAGGGTCTGGGCTATTTGTACTTCCAGCCTTAGCTATGCTAGAAATGGGCGGAGGTACTATCCCAGTAGGCGGAGTATGGCTAGCTTATTTTTTGGCGGCAATAGTTGTACTTCCTGCCGCCATATCGAAATCAGAACTAGCATCTGCAATGCCGTTTACTGGAGGTACTTACGTATACGTTCAGAAAACATTTGGAGCTCTCTTTGGAACTATTTCTGGGTTGGGACTATGGGCCAATTTCATGCTAAAATCTGCTTTTGCTTTGATTGGATTTAAAGCCTATTTATGGGTAATAGAGGCCGCAATCGGAGATTTGACAGGATTAGAAATGGAGATTGATATTCAAGTAGCTGCATTGTTATTGCTAATTATAATCATTATAATTAATATTAGAGGATTGAAGAGTATAAAAAAGGTACAAACGCCAATCATACTTTCAGCTACAACCTTCCTTCTAGGACTTAGCGTGTGGTCTCTAATTACTATGCCAATTAATTGGGATTCAGTAGTATCCAAGGAAGCATTCGGTGGAGGAATTAGTTCAGTGGCAACTACTGCTGCGTTTGTCTTCGTATCTTATGCAGGAGTTACAAAAATAGCAGCAGTAGGTGGTGAAATAAAAAATCCGAATAAAAATATACCAAATGGGATACTACTGTCATTACTAATTAGTTGCTTTTTATACGTTTTTATTACGTTCTCAATGGCGGCTGTTATGAATCCATCGGATTATTTGGAAGAAGATGATAGTCATCACGCAAGACATGATCCGGTATACATTTTTGCCGAGGGCGTGGGTGGCGAATTAATAGGCACAATAGCTGCATTATTTTCGGTTATAGTTATGACTTCTATGGCAGTTGCAGGAATGATGGCTGCATCTAGATTCCCATTTGCTATGGCAAAGGACAAGTTAATCCCTGATGCTTTTGGTAAGGTTCACCCTAAGTTCCAAACACCTCAACTCTCGATTATTTTTACCGGATTATCCATGGGTTTGGCGATAACATTTCTACCGGTTCATGACGTGGCGGAACTAGCTTCTGGTTTCAAAATCATGATTTTTATAGTGATTAATTTTAGTGTAATTATACTCAGAACTTCTAGTAGCTCGCACAATTGGTATATGCCGGAATGGAAATCTCCAATGTATCCCTTTACACAGTTTTTCGGAGTTTTAGCGGGTTTTTGGTTACTGATTCTTATGGGGACTGAAGCATTAATAGGGGCATCTACTGCTATTATTCTAGGATTATTGATTTTCAAATCTTATGGTGAAAAATATAATGAAAGTATTATTTCTCCTTGGAATACTTTTACGCTTACTTTGAAAAATTCTGATGAGGTAGAAATTAGAAGAAAGAAGGCTGCATTCTTCTCAGTTAAAACTAGAAATGATAATGATTTGGATTTCGATGAGTTTACTACAGCGATGAATTACTTGAAACCCGATACTTATGAAAAGCAATACTTGTCTAGACTATTTTCTCAATTAGACAACAACAAAAATGGAAAAATTAGCCTAGAGGAGTTCATTCAACTAGATGAAGATGCTTTAAATCAGCATTCGATTGAAGCCGAGTAGTTGAAGATGTAGGTATGTATCCGGATGATGAGGGATGGGATGGTTGTAGCAGGTAGAGCGAAGAAAGTTACCACACATACACTTCAAGAAATGAAGCGGGCCCATGAAAAAATATCTATGCTAACTGCATATGATTTTTCATTAGCAAGGTTGGTTGATGAAGCTGGAATTGATGTGATTTTAGTTGGTGATTCAGCATCAAATGTTATGGCAGGAAATGATACTACAGTTCCTATTACTCTAGAGCATATGATTTACCATGCAAAGTGTGTAGTCAATGCAGTTGATCGAGCACTGGTGGTTGTAGATATGCCCTTTGGGACCTATCAAGGAGATTCAAAATTAGCTCTAAAAAGTGCAATAAGAATATTGAAAGAATCAGGTGGACATGCAGTTAAGTTAGAAGGTGGAATTGAAATTGTTGATTCTATCAAGAGGATTTTGACAGCTGGAATTCCCGTAATGGGGCATCTTGGCCTTACTCCACAATCTATCTATAAATTCGGCACCTACTCTGTTAGGGCGGAAGAAGAGGAAGAAGCTAAGAAATTGATGAGTGATGCTCACGCATTACAAGAAGCGGGTTGTTTTTCTGTAGTATTTGAAAAAATTCCTGCTGATTTGGCAGGCGAGGTAAGTAAATCTCTAGAGATTCCAACAATAGGAATCGGCGGAGGACCTGAATGTGATGGGCAAGTTTTGGTCTTACATGATATGTTAGGGATAACTAAACAATTTTCGCCCAGATTTTTGAGAAGATATGCTAGCCTAGGAGATACAATAGATGCTGCTGTGAAGAAATATATTTCTGACATCAGAAGTGGAGATTTTCCCAACAATGATGAAAGTTACTGATTTACAGATTGTCTTATCCCCAACGTTCAAGGACACTCACTTCTGGGTATTGACTGACGACTATGAGTGAAATGTGGGTGGAACGTCATCGACCGAAATCTGTAATTGATATTAAAGGGCAAGAGACGATAGTAGAAAGGTTAGGATCCTATGCTAATTCCGGTACATTTCCGCATTTAATGTTCTCAGGACCACCAGGAACTGGTAAGACGACTGCTGCACTAGCATTAACTAGAGATGTATTTGGAGAAAATTTTAGAAATAACTTATTGGAAATGAATGCTAGTGATGAAAGAAAGTTGGAATCTATCAGAACTAAAGTAAAGCAATTTGCCAGGACTGTACCCCTACCCGGCACAAACTTCAAAGCGATATTTTTAGATGAAGCAGATGCGTTAACTTCTGATGCTCAAGGAGCGCTGAGAAGGATAATGGAGCAGTATGCCGATACATGCAGATTTATTCTATCTTGTAATTATTCATCTAAGATAATTGAGGCGATTCAATCCAGATGTGCAGTCTTTAGATTTAGACCTCTTGAAGAATCTAAGGTTTATGAAATGATTTTGCAAGTTGCTAAATCCGAAGATGTTGAAATAGAATCTGATGCTGCTATGGCTATCGCACAGGTAAGTCTTGGGGATTTGAGAAAGGCCATCACTTCATTGCAGGTGGCATCCTCTCTGAGTTCCGTAGTTACTAGGGATATGATTTACGAGACAACTGCAACTGCACCACCCGAGGAGTTAAGGCATTTCTTTGACTCTTGTAAGGAACATGGATTTAAGCATTCAAGGATAATAATGAGGGAAATACAGGATAAATATGGATTAGCTGGAACTGACTTAGTTAATCAACTTCACAGAGAATTGGAAAACATACCATTTATCGAAGATAAAATGAAATTAGAAATTACAGAAATTATGGCAGAAGCGGATTTCAGAATGGTAGAAGGTGGTGGCGAAAACTTACAACTAGATGCAATGACTGCACGAATTTGTATTTTACTTGGTAATTAAGCCACTTGAGAGATTAAAAGAGTATAGTCTTGGTTCCAGAAATTCTTTCCTGTACTCCAAGGAGCTCCATCTTCATCCATTTCAACAGAAATTGTATATTCTCCCGGACCTAAATTTCCTAAATTCCATGCCATACCATAATCCAATGGATTTGGGGCTACTTGAGGATTTTCGGATACTCGATTTGATAGTTGATTAGTCCATAATCCTCTATTCCATTGGCTGACATTTTCAAATTGTTGTGATACTTCAATCTGATTTTGCACAATACCTTGTAATGAAACTAGAGGTTCGGATTGCCCCTTCTGAGTAATAACTACAGAAATATTTGAATCCGTAACATCCAAGTTGTCTCGTACGGCCAATCCCAATATTACTTCAATTGAATCTTGATTAATTGATAGTTGATAAACGGAATTTTCCCAACTATATCCTGCAATTCCTTCTGTATATTCAATGTCTATTCCGTCAGCAACATGCGGTGGGGCTATATCTGCCAGAGGTGGATTAACTATAGCAAAAGAAAGAGCCAGCCATGTAAATAAATACAAGAAACCAGCTCTAAACCAATTTCCTCTGGTATAGAGATCGTAATAATCAGATGGTATTATGGCTTTGTGTAATGGCTTTAATGTGAATATCAATAATACTGGGAGGAGCCAAAGGGCTTCCTCTGTTTTTTCCAAAGTTGGCATGAAGTAATAACGCATCATTAATGCCACGATTAGGCCAAAAATAATCACTAGCCACATAGATAATGCATCTGCTTTTTCTTTAGATGCATGAGATGCAGGTTCAAATGGCTCTAAAGTAGTACTTTTTCTATCTTCTTTATTCCCATCTCTGGGTTTTTTCTTTCCAGAATATGCGCTTGCCCTCAAGGCTGAGTCTACATCTACCATTGCACTCGTGTTTAAGGGATGAAGGTAGACACATCAATGCTACGCGTGAAAGTGAGAGAAGAATTAGGCATTATTATCGGGGAATACTCAAATGTATTTGTTGCTCGGTCAGGATATAATGCCGGGGTGGCGTAGTTGGTAGCGCGTCGGACTCATAGGGCAGCCGTAAGGCATGTTCGCGCCGAAAACCCACTTTGTGATGCCTGAGTCATCCGAAGGTCGCGGGTTCAAGTCCCGCTCCCGGCACCATTTTTTTCAGAGCTATCGCCATTACAGTAGGGTTCTGAGGGCCCCATTGGGGCCGACTCAGTCCTTACGTCTACTTGTAACTATGATAGCAGCACCAATTAGAGATACAAGACTCATGATAGAGGAGAATCCAGGCAATCCTAGGAATCCACCATCATCTGAATCATCAGTTGTTGTATCAGTTATTCCAGCATCTTGTTGCGCCTGAGCATTATCTCCAATTCCATCTCCGTCACTGTCCTTGGTCTCAGATTCATCATATGGGAATGCGTCTTCGTTATTGCCTACGCCGTCTCCATCACTATCAACAAATTCTAATGGATCGGTTGGGAATGCGTCGGTATTATCTCCAACTCCGTCTGAATCTGTATCAATCCAATCATTGGAATCTGATGGGAATACATCGGCATTATCTCCAACTCCATCTCCGTCACTGTCGAATCTTTCTCGCGGGTCATCTGGGAATGCGTCTGAGTTATCTCCTACGCCATCTCTATCCGTGTCCCTATGTTCATTAGAATCTAATGGGAAGTAATCTAAGAAGTCCATGAAACCGTCATTGTCGTCATCAATATCATCATTATCTCCAACTCCATCTCCATCAGAATCTAGCCATTCATCTTTATCATTAGGGAAAGCGTCGTCTTCATCTCCAACTCCATCTCCGTCACTGTCAACGGTTACATCTGGGTTAAGTGGGGCTCCATCTAATGCATTCGGAACTCCATCTCCATCTGAATCATTGTCGGAATTATCTCCAATTCCATCGCCATCAGTGTCAAACTGTTCCTCTGGATCATTTGGATACATATCGGAATTATCGCCCACACCATCATTATCCGAATCAACTGATTCGTCTGCATCATCTGGGAATGCATCTTCATCATCAGGTACGCCATCTCCATCATTATCGTTATCTGCTGAATCACTGACGCCATCGTTATCATCATCAGTATCGGCATTGTTGCCAATTCCATCATTATCGGTATCTAACCATTCTTCTGAATCCCATGGGAATGTATCTGAATTATCTCCATATCCATCTCCATCTGAGTCATACCACTCAGTTGAGTCGTATGGG
>MDTE01192569.1_pt1 | contig 18502 bp, 16 predicted proteins | sample 811231 | NCBI WGS metagenome assembly MDTE01 (sample SAMN05326651, study PRJNA326480) | marine metagenome | isolation source: seawater | place: Indian Ocean: Red Sea | collected 2010 | reverse complement strand
GGAACAAATTTTATTATTACAGGAATAGTTAATTTAGTAAAATTTTTGGGTGTTTATTCTTTACCGTATATTCTATTTTTAATTCCATTTGGTTTTTTTAAAATTATTAGAAATAGAAATTTTGAAAACTATACTTTGTTAAGTATTGGGTTTAGTATGATGCTAGTTGGATTATATGCTTATTCAAGAGATATTCTAGATCCACGTTATCTTCTTATCTTAACACCTATTGTTTCAGTCATATCAGTTTTTTCAATAGAAAAGGTTTTGGAGCACATTAGAAGAAAAAAATTATTTGTGATAATAATTTGTATGATTTTTTTCATATCTTCTTGGAGTTATTTAGAATTAACAAAAACTGATCTAGATTATGAACAAGATGCATTTGAGATAGCAAAGATAGTTTATGGCAAGACTAACATAATCAATGGATACTATCCAGAGGATAAATATCTCAGACCAGTAATAGCTGAATTTTCAGATGAATTTCCTAAAGAAAAGAGTCTATTACCAAAACCGATAAAATTGATAAATATTGAAAGTATTTCATCTATCACGAAGCTAATTGAACAATATAGAGATGACGGTCTCGAATATATTATTACAGATAATGTAGAGACTAGACCACAATTTATAAAAGAAATTTTTTCAGATGAGAGGAAATTTCCGTATTTGAAAAAGATTTTTGATTCAAATGAATATGGTTATAGTTACGATGTCAAATTATTCTTCATTGATTATGGAGAATATGACAAAAAATTTAATCAGCCATGAGAATTACTTAATCATAACAATGAATAAACACGCTTAAAATAGATAATTTTTCAAAATACACATTGAATAAAAAGAGTGCAAAGAAATTCATTTTAGATAATTTTTCAGGAGATAAAGAAGATACTGATTCAAAGAAAATTTCATTGGGTTATCCATCATACGGTTGGGAAGAAGTGTATGAAGCGTTGGAATCAATGCTAGAAATGAAGACAACAATGGGTAGAAAAGTTAAAAAATTTGAAAAAATATTTGCAAAATATATTGGTGTTAAATATGCACTAATGGTAAATTCAGGTTCATCTGCAAATTTGTTAGCATTATCAATTTTATCAAATCCTACACTAAAAAATAAACGAATAAAAGAAAATGATGAGATAATTACGCCTGCAATTACTTGGTCAACCACAGTTTTTCCAATTGTTAACATTCATGCAAAACCAGTGTTTGTAGATGTTAATCCAAAAACTTACAATATAGATACAAAAGAGATTGAAAAAGCAATAACTAGAAAAACTAAAGCTATTCTTCCTGTCCATCTCTTAGGGAATCCTTGTAAAATGAATGAAATTAGAAAAATTGCAAAGAAAAATAATTTGTATGTTATTGAAGATTGTTGTGAAGCTTTAGGGGCGAAAATAAAAAACAAAAAAGTTGGTTCATTTGGAGATTTAGGTACATTTAGTTTCTTCATCTCGCATCATATTACGACAATGGAAGGAGGTATGTTGGTTACAAATAATGAAGCATATTATGAGTTAGGAAAGTCTTTGAGAGCACATGGATGGTCTAGAGAATTAAAAAAGAAAAAACAAATAGAAAAAAAACATCCAGAGATAAATTCAGATTTTCTTTTCTCAAATTTAGGATATAATTTACGACCTACAGAAATTCAGGGAGGATTTGGAATCCATCAAATTAAAAAATTGGGAAGATTTTTGAGTATTAGAAAATCAAATGCTAGTTTTTGGAGAAAAAATTTGGAGAAATTTTCAGAATTTATTGAACTAACAAATACTGAACCAGGACATTCTCATGCAAATATGTTATTTGCGATAAATATCAAGAAAAATGATTATTTTTCTAGAGATGAATTAACAGAATATTTAGAAAATAGCGGGATAGATACCAGACCAGTGATGGCAGGAAATTTTGTTTTACAGCCTGTAACTAACATGATACAATTCAAAAGTTTGGGAAAATTAAAAAATTCAACTGACATCATGAAAAATTCATTTCTTATTGGAAATCACCAGAATATAGACTTGAATGGACGTGAATATGTATTAGAAAGAATTACTAAATTTATTAAATCAAGAACTTCAAGGTAGATGAAATTGGAAATTTTAAACGAATTAGCAGACAAAGAGGTTTTGTTAACTGGAGGATGTGGTTTTATAGGTTCAGAGGTAACAAAACAACTTTCAAACTTGGGTTCAAAAATTACGATAATTGATAATTTATCATCGGGTAAAGAAGAATATGTAAAAGATATCTCTAATGTATCACTAATTAAAGTAGATCTTAATGACAAAGAGAAAATTCACAATCTAGTTAAAGAGAAAGACTATGTTATTGATTTGGCCGCATTACCATTTATTCCAGATTCATATTTTTATCCTAATGAATTTTTTGAAACAAATGTAAATTCAACTATCAATTTAGCACTTGCAGTAAGCAAAGAAAAGAGAATCAAACGTTTTGTACATATTTCATCAAGTGAGATTTATGGTAGTGCAAGACATGTACCTATGGATGAGAATCATCCAACTACACCTCAATCAACATATGCAGTAAGTAAACTTGCAGGAGAAAGAGTAGTGTTTACAATGCATAAGGAACATAATTTTCCAGCAGTAATTATAAGACCATTTAATTCATTTGGGCCAAACATCACTCAGCCATATATTATTCCAGAAATAATTTCACAGTTATTAAAAGATCAAGACGAGATTACATTAGGGAATATCAATAGTAAGAGAGATTTAACTTTCGTTTCAGATACTGCAAGAGGAATAATTCTAGCATTAGTAGTTGAAGGAATTGTTGGAGAAACAATAAACATTGGAAGCCAAAGGGCGTTATCCATTAAAGAATTAGCTCAAAACATTGCAAGTATTATGGAAAAAGAGGTTTCTATCAACGTAGATTCAACTAGATTTAGACCACATGATGTCGATACATTAGTCTGTGATTATAACAAAGCAAATAAACTTCTTGGATGGAAACCAGAGGTTTCTATCAATGAAGGTCTTGAACAAACAATCAAGTGGGTAAAAGAACATGGAATATCGTTTAACAAACCTTTCAAAGGATGGACATCATCATATAGAAAAAATTTTTAGAAAATGAATTGGGCAGAAAAAAGAGTTTTAGTAACTGGAAGTAGTGGATTTTTAGGAAAATATGTAGTTGAAGAGTTAAAGAACAGAGGGGTTCAAAATTTGCAATTACCTAATTCAAGTGAATTTGATTTACGTAAGCAAGAGAATTGTGAAAAAATAGTTCAAAATTCAGATATTGTTTTTCACGTAGCAGGAATGGTAGGAGGAATTGACTATATGAAAAAAAATCCTGCACATGTATTTTATGATAATTTAACTATGGGAACTCACATAATAGAAGAATCAAAGAATGCTGGAATTGAAAAATTAATTTTGGTAGGTACAGTTTGTAGTTATCCAAAATTTGCAGCTATACCATTTAAAGAAGAACAAATTTGGGAAGGATATCCTGAAGAAACTAATGCGTCGTATGGATTAGCAAAAAAAATGCAGTTAGTCCAATCAGATGCATACAGACAACAATACGATTTTAATTCAATTTGTGTTATTCCAACAAACATGTATGGTCCTACAGATAATTTTTCAGATGATACAAGTCATGTCATTCCAGCAATAATAAAAAAAATTCATAATGCTATTCAAAAAGATGATAAAGATATTTTATTGTGGGGAGATGGTTCACCAACAAGAGATTTTCTGTTTGTAAAGGACACAGCAAAAGGAATTGTTTTAGCAGCTGAGAAATATAATGATTCTGAACCAATCAATTTAGGTAGTGAAACAGAGATATCAATTAAAGAATTAGCAGAAACAATTTCTGAATTGATGAATTACCATGGGGATATAAAATGGGATAAAACAAAACCAAATGGACAACCAAGGAGATGTGTGAGTAATAATCGTGCAAGAGAGTTATTAGAATTTAAACCAGAGATATCAATTAAAGAAGGTTTAACACAAACAATAGAATGGTTTTCACAACAACAGAATAGAGTTTAGCAAGGTTTATTCAGAATAGTAAAAATCGGACAAACATGTCAGTTGCAATAATTATTTTAACATTGAATGAAATTGATGGCGTAAAAGCAATTTTGCCAAAAATTAAGAAAGAATGGGCTGAAGAAATAGTAGTGGTTGATGGAGGTTCAAATGACGGTACAATTGACGAATGTAAAAAGATGGGGTTCGAGGTAGTGAATCAAAAAAATAAAGGTCATGGAGGAGGAATTTTAACTGGAATAAATTATACAAAATCAGATAAAATAGTAATTTTTGGACCAGATGGAAATCATGAACCAGAAGAGATTCCTCAATTAATTAAAAAAATGGATGAAGGATATGATCAAGTAATAATTTCTAGATTTGGAAAGGGTTCTGAAAATTTAGATGCAGGATTAATTGATGGATTTGGAAATAAGATGTTTACATTTTTTGCAAATGTTATTTTCAATGGGAATATGACAGATACATTAAATGAAAGTAGAAGTATTACAAGAAAAGCATTTGAGGAATTAAAATTTGATGCGATGCAATTAGATTCAACATTTCAAATGAGTATTAGAGGAATGAAGAGGAAACAGAAGATTGTGGAAATTGTGGGAAATGAAGGTCGAAGAATTGGCGGAAAGCGGAAAATGAAGCCATTTCAAACAGGTTGTAGACTAATTAAAAGAATTCTTATAGAATGGATTAAGAACTGATTGACGCAATTGTATATGAAATTAATAGTTATTTTTTAATGCATAGAGAAAAAGATAGTTTATGAAAATTAAAAAGACTGCTTCGAGAGTTCTTAGGAAAATTAAATTAAAAGAAGATATAATCAAACCACCAGGTATTGAAAACAATAATCCCATTGTTTACCATGCATTTTTAGAGAAAATCCAAATGATTGATGGAGTATCTAATGAAGATGGAAATGAACTTCCAGATGATTTAGTTATTCCAAAAGGAAAGTACATTTTTTCTGATAAAACATACAAATTAGATAAAGAAGGAGTTTATAGATTTGTAAATCCAGGAAGATATAACAAACAAAGAATTGTCTTTGAAAAAGATCCTAATGTATTATTATCATCTATAGCATGGATGTATTCACATGGTAACAAGGATGATGAAAAATCTTATTCTCAAATTTTAACAAAAGCAAAAAATGAAAAAATTTTTGCAACATGTGGAACGATCTCAAATTGGTCAGTTCAATTCTTAAAAGAATATGGTATTAAGGCAAGAATTGTGGCGGTATTAACGCTTGATGAATGGAACAGTTATGATAACGGTCATATTTTGATAGAAGTTTACCGAGAGGAATTAAAAAAATGGATATTATATGATGTTGATAATGATGCATTTTTTTCAAGTAATGGCAATCCATTATCACTATTAGAATTTGTAAAAAAAGTAAAAGAAGATGATTATGATATTGATTTTATTGCAAGGAAAAATGACATAGATATATCAAATTTTGTAGACAGAGAAAATAGTTATGATTACGGATTTTTGGTAGAAGCCAGATTTTTGAATGAAGAAACTAGAAGAAAATGGTACAAACGTGTTTTTCAAGTTCCAATGATTGTTGATGAAGGTAAAAGTTATTTTTTTGATAATACGAATAAAAATAAAATTTTGAGTTATTCAAGTTTTTATGAATATGTTAACGAAGATAGATTTTTAGAAAAATTTTATGATGTAATGAATTCCTAAGGTAGATCATAGAATTTTTCATAATTTATTTTAAAGATCTTTGTATGAAATTGTTGATAGTTATTTTGCTCAGTATCAAAAACTTTTTCTAAAAAGTGGTATTTATTTTCATTTTCATAAATATTAATTAGAAATGGATATAGAGGATCAATTTCATATTTGTTTATTGCTATATACTCAAGTTCATAGTTTTGGCCTATTTCAATAAGAGTTTCAAGTGAAGTTGCAGATAGAACTATCTCATTAAGTTTATTAGGATTTTGAAATAGCTCTTCTTGGTTTTTAGTTTTATATGAACTGAAATCATCAGGTGATTCATTAAAATTTACAAATTTTAAGAATTCAAGATTTGAACCTGCATCCAAAATATTACCATTAAATTTAAGAGATATTTCTTCAGTGAATGTGAGTTTTTCATTATAAATTATTTCAGATGGAGAATCATATCTAATTGTAAATAGACACGATGAGATTAGAATAAATCCTATGAAAATTGTAAGAGCTGAATTTTTCTGTCTTTGTGAAAATGAAAATGTACTTAATCCATTTTGAATTATTTTTTGAACAAAAATGGTTGAGAGAATTATTAAAAATGGGAATATATGATAAAGTAATCGTTTATCAGGCATTATTGAGAAATAGATTACAAATATGCTAATTGAACCAAGTAACATAATCCATAACGAACCAATTAATGTTCTTGGCATACTATAACGGAAAGATAGGATAATTCCCAATGGGAGAAAGAAAATCAGATATGGTAAAGAGATTTTTGATATTGTTTCTACAAGATTAGTTAGTCCAGTAATTATAAATCTCTGTGTGAAATTATTTATTCCATATTCATCGATGTAATCAGAATAAGAATAATCCAAATCTTGTGTGTTTTTAGATAATATATCAGCATAATTTCCTGAGAACAATTGATTTGTTTGGGAAAAGTAAAAAGGATTACCATATTGATCGTTTTTTTGTAATAACATAGGAGAGATTACTATAAGAAAAAGTATAATGCAGAGAGTAAATTTTGTAAGATTTTTTTTATTAGGACGGTATACTATGAAAAAAATTATAGAAAGAATAATGATAGTAACTAATCCATTAAATCTCATCCAAACTGCTAATCCACCTATTAGAAAAGCAAAGAGGTATGAATAATTGATTTTTTTCTCTAGTATTAAATAACATGAAAAGATTGTAAGAAGAATGAAAATTGATTCGGACAATCCAGATGTTGAATTATAGATTAGATGTGGTTCAAAAACTAACATTGATGAGGCTAAAAGTGAGAATTTTTGATTAAAGAATCTCCTAGCAAATAAATACATTGGAAATACAGTCACGGTCGATATTGTCATACTCAAAATTCTTGTAGTATTTACATAATCGATTAGATTTTCTGAATTAACAAAATTATAGAAAAAAGATATTGTTATTGGCCAACCAAGAGTTTTTCGTATGGGTTCAGTAAAATCATTATTTAAGATTGAAAATGAACGTAAAACATAACCATATGTATCATCAGTAGTAGGTGGAATTGAGAAATCAACATGATATAGTTTCAGAATAAAAGAAATTACTCCAATTAATGTTAAAATTAAAAGAATTGTTTTTGTATTCAGATACAGATTTTTAGAAACTTGATGACTCATTTATGTTTAGATTTTATTTTTTTTACATGTTCTTCATGCGTTTTTGTTGCTTTTTTTACGTTAATTTGATATTCATCATATTTTTTTCCATTAAGAAAAGTTTTCATTATGTCTTTTCTTTTTTTATTATCAGTAGACCACCAAATTGGATGAGTTAAGATTTGAAGTTTTTTATGTTTTGATAAATGTTGACAAAAGCATTTTTCTCTCCAGAACTGTGCACTGTCACTGATATATTTTCTTTCTATAAAAAATTTTTTAGAATAACAATTTACAATTCTTTTTGGTAGACGAAGAGTGATTTTTCTTCTCTTACTTGCTTCATGAACTGCAATAGCTTCAATTTTGGTTTTAAAATGATGTTCAAGTATATCAATTTCTTTCATTATTGTTTCTGATGGATTCAAATTATTCTCAGCAAAAAATAATTCATTATAATGTAAACCAATTTTATGACCTAATTTCAAAATATTTCTAATAATACCTGATGATTTTAATTCAAATGTATTATAAAATTCTGAATGAAGATATATGAAAAAAGTTGATGATATTCCAACTTGATTATCTATTTTTGCAATTTCTAAAGCCGCTTTTAATGATGCATCAACATCATGTCTTAATAGAATATCATTATCACTAGCATTACCAAATGTATGAAATTCATATTTTTCTTTAAGTTTTTTTAGTGTTTCTTTATAATGCCTATATGAAAAATTACTGTGGCAACCATTACATTTGATGTTCATCAACAGACTTAATCATAGTTCTATAATACAATATCTATTCCTAGATATTATTTACAAATAATTTCCAAATAAGTAAATATTATAGAAAATATCATTATGAATAACTTGAGATGTTTTTTAATTGGAACGAAGAATATTGCTGTAAATATCTTAGAAGAATTGTTGGCACAAGGTCACCAAGTTATGGGAGTATTTTCTGAAGATGAAAAAGATACTATGCAAATTTGGACAAATGAATTAGAGCATAAATCAGTTAAAAAAATTGCAAATGATAATGGTATTCCTGTTTTTGAAGGAATGAAAATAAATTCTGATGACATGATAAAGAGTTTTACAGAAATGAATCTTGATGTTATATTTTCTATTCAAGGTAGTCAGATTTTGAGAGAAACCGTTCTTAATATCCCTAGATTGGGTTGTATCAATCTTCATACTGCATTACTTCCTAAAAATCGAGGATGTTTTCCTATGGCATGGGCCATAATTAATGATGAGGAATTTGCTGGAGTAACAATTCACAAAATGTTACCAGGCATAGATGACGGACCAGTTATTGCTCAAGAAAGAATTAAGATTTCAGAGAAGGAAACTGGTAAAAGTCTTTATGAGAAGGTGATGAATGCTGGTTTAGAATTATTTAAAACAATTTTACCAAGTATAGAAAATTCTAATTATACATTAACTCCACAAGATAATCAAATTTCATCATATCATCCATGTACAAATTTTGTAAAAAGAGGGTATCCTTTTGGTGGACAGATTAACCCATATTGGGATAATGGGAAGAAAGATAGATTCAAGCGTGCATTGACATTTCCACCATTCAATGGTGCATCCCCAGAACCTTCTCCATGTATTGGTGATTTTGAAGAACCAAATGTTCGTGTGATGTTAGGGTTTGATTGTGACAGACCACGAGATGCATTAATTGTTTCAAAGAAAGGAGAAGAAATGGCTAGAAAGAAACTTACAGCTATTCAAAACATATCAAGGATTTTATCTAGTCTATCAATACCAAGGACTTTTTTCTTATGCGGACATTGGCTACAAAGCATGGTATATAGATTTGATAAAGATATAATTAAAACAGCATTAGATCCCAATAACCAACTTGTCGAGATAGCAGATCATAGTTATTCTCATAATGTTGTCAGACATATTAGTAATAGACCTGATAAAATTCCATTAACACCAAAACAGGTTTCTGATGAATTTTCAAGAAACTCTATAATTTTTGAAGAAAATTTAGATATTAAAAATATAAATGGATTTAGAACACCATTAGGACATTTTAATGGATTACAAGGAAAATTTGAATTATTAGATAATATCGTAAAAGCTGGAATGAATTATATCAGTTCTGATTTACGAGGAAGAAATGAATCATTATTTGCACCATTGCAAGATAATGAAGGAAGAATTAGACAGCCATATAGATATGAAAATGGATTACTAGAAATTCCATCTATAGGATGGCAGGATGTAGTTTTTTCGCAAAGAGAATATATTGAAAAATTTGAAAAATTACCAGAGGATTTACCACAAGATTATGAAGGAATTTTAAATTATTATAAAGAATTATTTAAAGATGCAAAAAAAATAATAAAAGATACTAAAAGAGATTTTTTTATGGGACTTTGTTTACATCCATATGATTGTAGTTTTTATTATGAAGATGGGAATTTGTTTAAAGATTTACAACAAATTGTTAAAGAGATAGGTGGAACATTTTGTTCATATAATGATGTTGCAGAACATTTCAATCAGAATTTAAATTAAAATTCTAAAACAAGAAGAATTATTTTATATTTTGAATAGCATTATTATCTGAGTTAAAATTAATAGCTCTGGATGGGACACCTATAACAGTTGTACCTTCTGGAATATCTTTTGTAACAATTGTTCCCATTCCGATAAATGCATTTTTAGATATTTTGATTTTATTTCTTATCACGGATCCTGGTGCAACATATACATTATCTTCTAAAGTGCTCTTTCCACCGAAATAAGTTTGTCCAGTTAGATTACAATTTTTTCCAATTTTCATGCCAGAACCAACATACACCTGACTGCTAATTTTGGTACCATCACCAATTATTGTATCATCGAGCATCCCAGGACAAATTGATGAATTTGAACCAATCTCTACATTGTTACCAATTATTACGCCACCAAGATTTTCGCATGTTTCTAAGATCATAGTTTCATCTCTTTGTGGACCAAAGTATGCATCCCCTATGATTACCGAAGGTCTGATTTTTGTATCATTTCCAATTTTTGTACCACGAAAGATATGGACGCCACCATGGATTACACAGTTGTCACCAATTTCAACATCATTATCAATAAAACAATGAGGTCCTATGGAGACATTTTTTCCAATATTTTTTGTTTTAATAATTGATGTTGAATGTATTTCTGAAATAGTTTTTTTTGGAGAAAATTTTTGTATTGATTTTATAAAACAAAGACGAGGGTTTTTTACAAGAATTAATGTAGAGTTAGAATTAATTTTTTCAAGTGGTATTTCAAGTGGTGCTATAATTATAGTGGCCTTAGAGTTATTGATGTAGTTAATGCCTTTTTCATTTGAAAAAACACAAAATGTGAGATCACCGTCATCAGCATTATTTAGAGATTTAAAGTTGAAAATCTTACAATCATTTTTCGGATTAATTATTTTGGTCTCAGTTTTAAGATGGGTTACGATATCATCAATACTTGTAATGAGGGGATTCATACGTAATTCACCATTATATTGGTTAAAAAATGATTCTTATCAAAATATAATATTCATAAACCTTAGATAATTCTATTTAATTGAAAAATATGGTTTTTAAAGTACTTGCAATTGGAGATTTGGCTAATGGTTTTGTTGATTTAAGAAAATATGTAAAAAATTCAAAAATTCACATAATAAATTTCCCTTGGGATACAGCAAGTAAATTAACTGAATCAAAAGATGTTGAATTTTTTGAATCTTTGAATTTGGGAGAACAAATTGAAAAAATTAATGCTATTAAAGATAATTTTGATTTTGCAATAGTAAATACATGGGCAGGTGCACGATTAGCTTACTTAACAGGTATGGAATACATACTATTTTTTGTTGGAAGTGCATTACGAGTACCACCATTCGTTAAGAATCCAAAGTTAGATTATCTTGATAAACCACTTCCATCATTAAATTTTTTTGAGAGAAAATTCTATAGAAATATTTTGAACAATGCAGTTATGTGCGGTGCTAATGATAATGAACTGTATAAGATATTACACAAATATAGAAAAGAGAATATTTTTTTAATTCGCAATCCCGTTGATGTAGACCGTTTCCATGAAAATATTAGTCCGATAGATCGTGAAAAAACAAAATTTACATTCATTTCATTTCAGAGAATTGGTCTTGTAAAAGGAATTGATCTTATATGGAAAGCTATAGAATTAACAAAAACTGATTTTGAAGTTTTACAAGTAGAATGGTTTCTAGGACAACGAACAAATGAAGAAATTATAAAAAATAAAAATCTAATAAAAGATAAACCTTCAAAAGTAAAATTAATTCCAGTAATCAAGAGAGAGGATATGCCAAAATTCTATTCATTTGCAGATGGAGTAATTGGTCAGATGAAAAATGGTATGAGTGGTAATATTGAGAGAGAGGCTGCATTATGTAAAAAACCAGTTATTCAATACACAGATACAAAAATAGGATATGAGAAAAATGGTAAGAAAATAGAATCACCTTTTCTTCCAAAAACAAATAATCCAAAAGAGATAGCAAAAGTCCTGGATCAAATTGTTACATCAATAGAGTTTAGAGAACAACTTGCATCTGATGAATGTAATTTTGTAAAAAATATTTTCAATCCAATACATATTGCTCAGGAATGGGAAGAGAAATTCATGTTTGTTAAAAAAGCAGTTGTAAAAAATCAAAAATCTAAATTTCAATTGAAAATAAGATTATTTAATTTTCTAATCATAAATAAATTATATATTAAAAAGATCAAAAATAAGATATGAGAAAATTTACTTAATCTTTTGTTATTTTATTTAAGAAATTAAGATCTTCATTATTTTCAAAAGTTCTATTTTCAACAAAATCTTTTAGTTCAGAACGCAATTCAGTGATTTTTTTGATTTCATCAGATGTTAGTTTTTCATTATTTGATAATTTTATTAACATTTCAATAATTTGGAAATTCAATTTTAGATTCATTTCCGTATTAACAATATTCCTACGAGCAAAAGGATTCGTTTCTGCCATTATTGCAGTTTCAGATCTAAATGCTTTGGTTCTTTTGAAATGTGCATAGCCAATCCCAATTAATAGAGGAACGCCTACGCTAACAACAATAATTATGTAATGAACAAATGTGGGAAATATTTCCTTCAAAAAGGGATAGTTTTCAATAGCAAGATAATATGTAACAGTCAGGGTATTGATTGCTGCAAAAATAAAGGCAAAATACATTGACCAACCCTGTCTAAAGTAAAACCAGCCTCTAAAGCCCTTATTTTGATGAGACATTTACTAGTTTTACAGAATATTAGTATATGAAGAATACTACAGAAAATTATTGTTTACTTTCTTTATCGTTTTGTTTTAGAGAGAATGCACCAACCATTTTCATTGCTAAAAATCCCATAGCTACACCATACCATCGTGTAAAAATTCGAATAAATATTACAAGTGTTAACGCAAGGGATAATTCAATACCATGATAAGAAAAAAATCCAGCTAAACTACCTTCAACAACTCCAATTCCCATGGGTAAAAATGATACAACCCCAATTATAATTGAAGTAGTGTATGTAGCAGATAACTCTAGAAATTCTAATTCAAATATTCCAAATGAATATAATACTAGATACACAATTAGAGATTCAACCAGCCAAAAGATTATGGATAATGATGAAGATAATAATAAAATTTTTCCATTGATAGATTTTTTTAATGTTAAATGTGAGTCAGATATTCCTTCAGTATATTTTTGGAGAAATTTAATCTTTGAAAAGAAATTAATTGATTTTTGGAGAAATTTTTGAGAATTTAATAAAAGATAGATTAGAGTTGTTGCAGTTCCTACACTCAAAAGTACGTATAAACTAAAATCAAAATAATATAGACCAAGCATCGAAATAAATAAAATTCCAATTAAATTATAGAATTGTTCAGAAATTACTATTGGTACTGATTGTTTTTTAGGAATGTTATGCCTAGAATGAAGTAATTGAGACTTAATTATTTCACCAATTTTTCCAGGTGTTGCCGACATCGCATACCCTGAAAGAAATATTTTGAAATTATCATTAAATGGAATTGTAATGTTTGAGTTTTTTAGAAGTAAATGCCATCGAAGAAATATAATTAACCAACTAACAGGAGCTAGAATTAGAATAAGTGGAAGATATGACAAATTCATTTCCCATATCTTATTTTGAATTGTATTTAGATCAGAAAACATCAAAAATCCAATATAGAGGATTATTGTTATGATTATGATAATATAGAATCTATTACTAAATTTCATTTTTTATTATATTTTCTAATCCTTCATGTATTTCTATATTGTATTCCCAATCAATTAGATTTTTCAGCTTTTGAATATCTGCTTGACTTTGTTTTACATCACCAGGTAATGGATTTTTGTATAATGGAGTTACATCGTGTTCATAGAGTTTTATCATTTTCTCAGCTAATTCTTTGATGGATATGATTTTTCCAGTTCCAACATTAAAAAAACCAGAACTGAGAGAACTATTCATAACTTTAAGATTAGCAGCTGCAATGTCTAATACATGAATAAAATCTCTAGTTTGAGAGCCATCACCATAAATTATGGGAGGTAACTGTTGTGAAAGATTTTGCATGAATTTTGTGATTACACCAGCATAAGTTCCTGTTTGACCAATTCCATAAACATTAAAGTATCTTAAACCAACTATTTCGGTTCCATCATTTGAAAAATTTTGTGCAATGGTTTCATCATCCAATTTTGTTTTTCCATAAGGATTTAAGGGATTTCTTTGTGAATTTTCATTAATTGGAATTTCATTAACGTTACCATAGACACTCGAACTACTTGCGTAAACTACCTTTAGATGATAATTTTTTGCTAACTTAAAGATATTTTCTGTTCCTATAACATTTACATCGTAATACATTTCCGGGATTTCATAAGATTCTGGAACTGATGTTAGAGCAGCTTGATGAAATATGCCATCAGAATTTTCAATGATCTTGGAAATTTTTTGATAGTCTCTAATATCTACTTCGTAGAAATCAATTTGATCAATTATAGATTCAATATTTTGTTTTTGGCCTGTATGTAAGTTATCAATTACTGTCACTTCGTATTTGTTCTCTAGTAATAATTTTACAATATGACTTCCAATAAATCCAGCACCACCAGTTACAACAAAACGCATATGGCAACTAAATTTTTCAATACTTTAAGTCTTAAGTAGGAATATTTGGGATTTTTAAAGTAGAGAAAAATAGATAGATTGGTAAGATGAATAAAGAAAGTTTTAAACAAATTTTGACATTACGATATGATACAACATTAGATACAACATTATCAGAATTAAAATGGGAGAACTTTTATCAAAAAGATAAAATAAATAAAAAAGATTATTCAATCATTGAAACTTCAATTAGAGATGAAATTTCAAAACATCTTCATGGTACAAGTAAAACATCAATATCTCTTAGTTCAGGAATAGATTCAACATTAGTAGGAACAATTCTGAAGAGGCATTTTCCAGATGTAAAAGTTGATTCTTTATCACTTACATTTTCAAATAGTTATGATGAATCACCATTTGCACAGAAAATTGCAGATAGATTAGATTTTAACCATCATGTAATTTATATTGAAAATTTTCTTGAAGAACTTCCAAAAATAATTAGTGTCGTTCAAAAACCTTTTTGGGATTTACATTGGTATTATATTGCAAAAGAAACAACGAGATATTCAAAAAAATTTCTTTCAGGTGATGGTGGTGATGAGTTATTTGGTGGTTATGTATTCAGATATAAAAAATATCTTTCACTAGTTTCAAAAGAATCATCAACAATAGAAAAAATTAAAGCGTATTTAGCATGTCATGAAAGAGATTGGATTGTAGAACAGGAAAAAATTTTTACTGAAAAAGCTGATTTTCGCTGGTCACAAATCTATTCTATTTTAGACAAATTTTTTGATAATGATTTAACTTTGCTTGATCAAGTGTTTTTAGCAGATTTTAATGGGAAATTACGTTACAACATGACGCCTCTATACAAAAAAATTCATGATAATTTTGGCATATCATACAAGGCTCCAATTTTAAATAAAGAATTATTATATTTTTCTTCAAAGTTAGAATCTAAAGAAAAGTATGATTTTATAGAAAATCAGGGGAAAATTCCATTGATGCGATTGTGTAGAGAGTTTAAAATGGATGATTTAATTTCTAAAGAGAAGAAAGGATTTTCAATTGATACAAAAAATCTGTGGGAAGATTACGGTAAAAAAATTTCTAAATATTTCTTGTTAGATTCAAGAATAGTTAAAGATGGTTGGATTCAAAAAGATTGGATAGAAAATAATATTTCAAAAAATGATTTAGATTATAGAGATGTGAATAAATTTTTAGGAATACTTGCATTAGAAATTTGGTATAGAATATTTGTAACAGAAGACATGTCACCTAATGAAAAATTAAATTTTTAGTCAAGAGTTTTTGAGACAACATCTAGAAAATTTTTTGTGATAATATTCCAGTTAAAGTTTTCATCAATGAATTTTCTACCATTTTTTCCAAAAATGAGTTGTTTTTCTTCATCATTTACCAAATTATGTAATTTTTCATAAAGATCAGAGTGATCATTCTTTTTTACTAGATACCCAGTATGGTTATTTATCATTAATTCGGGTATTCCACCAACATTAGTTGCAATAACTGGTTTATTCATTAATTGTGCTTCTTGAAGAGTTAGTGGCGACATATCTATTCCACTAATTAGTGCGTAAATATCAATTGAATTAAGAAATTGTCTTACTTGTCCAGGATATTCTAATTGTCCTAACCATTTAAAATTTTTAAATTTCTGTAATTCAGGAAGGATTTTTTCTCTATAAACACCATCACCTGCCCAATAAAATGTCACATCTGGCATTTTTTTCAAAATGTTTTTGAGAAGTAGTAATTGTCTAGATTTTTCCCATATAGTTGCACTTTGTAATAACCCAACACATGGATGCTTGAGTTCCATCTTTTCATCAGAAAACCAATTCGTAGGTTCAATACCTTGATACAACACATGATTAGGTTTTTCAGGATAATTTTTTGTTACTAAATTCGAAAGATATTTGCAAATAGGGAATATTGTTTTTGCACCTTGAAAGCATTTATCAGCAGTTTGTTCTTTAAACCAGATAACTGTTCTTTTTGGAGGATATTTGTAAAGAGTTTGTTTAGCCATTTCGGATTCTGACCAATAGTCGCCTCTTAGATGAACAAATAATGGAATCTTTTGTTCAATTACAAGTTTTCCAAAATTTACTTGTCGATCCACAAATACTGCATTAGGAGAGAAATCTGAAATTAATTTTTTAAATTTATTTTTAGTATCAAACCAGTTTGTAATTTTTCTACTTGGGAATCCAGTGTAGATATCGGTATCTGTAACTAGTTGATATTCATGACCTTGTTTTTTTAGTGCCTCACCAAATTCTTTTAGATGAAAAATTTTAGATGGTGAACCGGCAATAAGAAGTCTCATTTTTTATCTGTTTAACTTTGATCCATATTTTTTTGAGATACGTTTTGCATTTGGAACTTTCTTTAAATAAAAATCATTTAATTCATTAATGAGATTAAGTGTTTCATTATTAATTAATTCAAGATTTGGTATGACACAGTGGCCACCAATGTATCCGGGAAACATTTTAGGTCTGTTACCTAGATTTTCATGAATTTCATCTGCAAAAGACCACATTTCATCAAAATCAACACCATGGTTAATTGCGATCATATTGCTAATTTGAGAATAATTGATTAGCCAGCCAAGATAAGAAGTGTCACAGATGATTTTAGATAGTTCTAGAGTTGTAGGATTAGAAGATTTTTTTGTTTTAATGCCTGAACTACGCATTAATGATGAATAGTTTTTTGTTGCCCATTGGTTCTTTGGTGCATTTTTTTCAATTCCAAAAAATTTTGTATACTTTTTCAAATCACTAAGCATTCGTTTATGGATTCCTCTTACAGGACTATAGATAATTGGAATTGGTAATTTTTTTTGAATTAGTTTAGTAGTATATGGTTTGATTGTACTATGAATAACTATACACCTAGGGGAAAATTTTTTATAAAGTGTTTCAATATTTTTGAAGAAGTTTTTGTTGAATGGTATACAAATGTGAAGAAATCTAGTTTCTAAGTCTTTATATTTATTAAAAGATCGATTATTCATTAAGGTATCATTTGTATCAAACCCCACAGCGATTGTAGATTTAGAAATTAATTTTAAGAGTGGATTACCGATTTCACCTAATCCAACTACAACATCTTTGGTGTTCATAAATCAACAATATTCTAGTAGTAAATTAATTAAACTACATTTTTGTATTCGATACACATAAAAAATTATGTAGGGCATAAAAATATCAAATTAAAGAACATGAAAATTCCATTTTTTATTCAAGAATTTACAGATGAGATGGAAGAAGCTGCAATTCATGCATTAAGAAACGAATCATTTGTAGGAGGAGAAAGTGTTACAAAATTTGAAGAAGAATTTGCACGATATACTGGAACAAAATATGCAGCGTCCGTTAATTCAGGAAACAGTGCATTACAGATTTCTTTGATGGCATTAGGAATCGGAGATGGATCAAAGGTCATAACCCCCACTAATTCATTTATTGCATCAGCCAATTGTATCAGAATGACAAATGCAGAACCAATTTTAACTGATGTTGATTTGAAAGATGGAGGGATTGATCTATCAAATTGTAAAGATAAGGTTAATGCAATAATTCCAGTTCATATTTATGGAAATCCATGTAATTTTGATTCTGTTAAATTATTTTCTGAAGAACAGAACATCCCAATAATTGAAGATGCATGCCAAGCTCATGGTGCAGAATACAAAGGAAAAAAGGTTGGTAGTCTAGGAGATGTTGGATGTTTTTCATTTTACCCAACAAAAAATATGACAGTAGGAGGAGATGGCGGAATGACTACAACAGATAATGAAGAAATTGCATTAAAAATTAAATCAATTCGTGATAATGGTAGAAAAACAAAAAATGAATTTGATAAATTAGGATTTACAATGAGATTGAATACT
>MDTE01053420.1_pt1 | contig 18502 bp, 15 predicted proteins | sample 811231 | NCBI WGS metagenome assembly MDTE01 (sample SAMN05326651, study PRJNA326480) | marine metagenome | isolation source: seawater | place: Indian Ocean: Red Sea | collected 2010 | reverse complement strand
TCATAATGAACCTGTTCTTCATCTTCGGTTCGAAGTTGGTATAAAACATTTCGTTGAATTCTAATACTTCTGCCATTTTAATTTTCTCCTATTATATAATATAAATATATAGTTTTTAAATTTTCATTATGCTGAGAACGAAGCCCCTGTCGGTAGAATGTTGAAATCAATTACTATGAATTCAGCTGTCTTAGTAGGTTGTAAAAATATTTGTCCTGCTAAGATGTTTCTATCGATTACATCAGGAGTGTTGTTTGTTTCATCCATCACCACTTTGAATGCGTATAACCCTTGTCTTTGCTGTACACCTTCTAAATATGGTTGTACAGTGTTTATAAATCTATTTCTAGTCTGTGCCGTATTTTGTTCAAAGATTAAGTATCTTGAAGTACTTGCTACAAACTTTTTAACTTTAATCAATAATCTTCTTACATTAATTCTATCTAATGCTGAAGCTTTATCTTGTAATGTTTTTTGTCCGAATGCTACGATTCCTTCTCCAGGGAACGATGCGATTGGATTAACCTTACCTTCATAAAGTGTATCTCTTTCAGCGTGCGTTAATCTGTTCATTACAGAAACTGCTCCTACAATTCCACCTCTGTTTAATCCAGCAGGTGCGAACCATTCGGCTGCTATTCTATCGTTAGCTGCGTAAATACCTGGCATCAATACTGATGGTGGTACTGCAGTTAATTTGTTAGTATTAATATCGATTGTTTTAACCCAAGGATAATAAGTACCAACATAGTTAGAATCTACTGCATCTGCTTGAGTTGTTGCTTGTGCTATAGTATCACTATGTGCGGTTGTATCTCCAATGAAGAAACAATCTGCTCTATCTTCACAAGTATCAACAATTTTATCAAACACATAAGAGTGTAATCTACGAATAACACCTGGTGCTGATACTAAATTAATATCGAAATCATCAGGGTTAGAAATTGCGTTGATTGCTTTAACATATGCAACTGAACCACTACTTGTCGAATTTGTTAAGTTAAATCCTTGAGAGTTACCTGCTGTTATATCTGAACCAAGTTTCTTTCTTATCGTTGGAGAAACTCCATCGTATCCACTTTGGAACATTACAGTAAACTGTCTCTTAGCGATATCAACTGCTGCTGAACCTGTCATCTCATATGAGTATGAATGAGTACTACCGTCTATCTGAACACTTGTATCAAATGCAAATACTCCGTTAGAACCTGTTCCTGCTGATTGAGGAATCGGTGCAACATAGTTTTTGTTATCAATCTTAATTGTAGCTGATTCTATATCCATACCAGCGTATTTAACTTTTGAACTAGCCGTATTTGAATCAGAACCTGTACTGAATATTACTGCAGGTACTAAATCTTCTTCTGCTGAAGTAGCTGTACCACTAATATTAATTGGGTTTTGATATTCACCGTGTCCAAATGGTGCTGATGTTATTGGGAATGCTCCTTCTGCTACACACTCAACATAAATATAATCAGAGTAATTTGCATAATCTCCAGTTTCAGTTTGTTTACCATCTGAATCGATTGTTATGTATCTATCACCAATTACTTTTTTAATGTATTGAGGTGAAGCTGGGTCTAAGTTAACATTATTAAATGTTTCTAAAACATTCTTTCTTTTATCAGTATCACTAAATTTTCTAACTGCTATAGAGAACGTTGCATAATCTGTAGATGCGTTGCTTCCTGCAGGTTTAACATTAAATACTGAGATTTTATATGCTTGGTTCGTATCAGTACCATGCGATATAGTATGGAATCTAAATAAGTTATGTCTTTGACCTGATATTAATTGTGATTTAATATAAGGTGTGGTTGCTCTCTGAGTATCAACATTAAAGTCTTGGTCTGCTAATGATAAAAACTCAACTGATGAACCACTATTAATAAAGTAATCTACTTGATTCGTAGCGTTGTTTTCAAAATATTTGTAAACATATGCGTTTTTGCTTCCAAGCGGTGATTCCCCAAATAAATCTCTGATGTCACTACCAGATGCTGGGATTACCGATGCGGATACTGCTGTTCCTAATTGTGAACCACTAATATTAAAAGTAGAAGAAGATAACTGACATTCAATTGTGTTAGTAGCTGATGGGAATCCAGTTCCTTCAGTTCCATTTTCAGTTGCAAATAGTGTACCTACTAATGTTCTAGCTCCAGCACTACCTGTAGTAGCTGCTGCATCTCTAGAACCAGATACTACGATACCTACTGGGTCAACCATAGTATATCCACCTAAGTGTCCTACTTTAACAATTGTTACAGTTCCTGCTTCTCTTAAATAGTTTTGTACGGTATATCCTGTATAGTATGTTCCATCAGGTACACCGAAAATTTCTTCAAATTCTGATTGGGTATTTACGATTGTTGGTACGAATGCAGGTCCTTTTTTGAAAGGTCCTATAATTGCGGCACCAATCTCACCTATTCCTTGCGAAATAAATGATAAATCATTTTCTCTTGTAAATACGCCAGGTGATACGATTTTTTCTGCCATTTTTTGTTCTCCTTTAGTGATAATGTAATATTATACACATATAAGTATTAAATAAAATTTCAAAAAGTTATTTTTTCTCTTCAGTTCTTGGTGTAAAAGTACCACTTACTGGGTCTAAGTCTCCATCACCATACTTTTCATTAAGAGATTTATATAACTCTGACTCTTTCTGAACTAAAGCATCATGCCTCTGTTCCATTTCGAGTTCTCTATTGTCCATATCAGCCATTACATTTCTTCTTCTAATATGTAATTGACCTAATTGAACAAAAATTTGAGATGCTTCATTTCTTATTTCAGAAATAGAATCCATCTCTTCTTTGGTAAACTTTTTTACGTTTTCTTGTACTTTTTCTTTTGCCATTTTTGTAAAATTTAATGTAACATTATTATATATATAAATATATAGTTTTTTTCAAAACGAAATATTTTTTTGTAGATTCTTATGAACTTATAGTAAAGGTCAAAGTTGCACTCCAGTCACTAGCTAAACCTTGGTCATAAGCTCTTACTCTAAGATATCTAGTTCCTGTTCCTATACCACTTATACCACTAACACTACTAATACTAGTTGCAACATGCCCAGTTACATTAGCTATTGTTGAACCAAAATCATTATTATCATCAATTTGGTAATCATATGCGGTAATTCCGCCTGTACCCGTTGATGATGGTGCTGTCCAACTAAGAACATCTGTTCCTGAATTATATGCTAATGATGATGGTGCATCTGGTGCGGTTAAATCAGTATGGGAATTCCCACCTTTATTGTGAGTAACATATCCATTTACTAAATAAGTATCTTGTACTTCTACATCTAAAGATACTATTTCTATTTCATCAGTATCTATTGTTATTGAAGTAATTTCTTTTTCTGTTAATACATCTCTTATCTCTTGAATTAAATAATCTCCGATTTCTAATCTTACTAATTCTTTAAATCTGTATTTTCCATCCGATTTATCTTTTACTAACATTGGGTGTTCGGATGTACCTTTTACTTCACCATTATTAATGTTGTATATTTTATTACTAAAAGAGTAAGTTACATTTACTACTTTTACATTTTTTTGAGTTTCTCCAATTGTATCAGATTCCCATTCTAAAAAATCACCATCTGAATCTTCTGATAATCCAGCTAATGCATATCCTTTTAATTCATCACCTTCATTTAAATCTCCAACCTCAACTACATTTCCATCTGCTTTTGTTATAGGTGAATCAGATACTAAACATAATGCAGCTGCATTACCATCATATGAATCTACGGAATATATTGTTTTTGTAACTGCAGTATTATATTTGTTTCCTGAACCTAAATGGTCATTAAATCCATCAGCGAATTTTACTTGAAGTGTATGTGCTTGAGCTCCAACTAATTGAGTTTGAGTTGCTGCATTTGTCATATTTCCAGCAGTAATAGTTATAGAACCACTACCAGCTGCAGCTGCATCATATGATGCTGATGTGAAATATGTAGTTCCAGCTGAAGTTATTGTCCAATCATAATTTTTCTTTTGGTCTTTTATTTTTTTAAATCGTCCACCTTCATTACTAAATGTTACAGTATAATCTTCTGCTGTACTTTCAACTACATAAGTATATCCACTTATTGAACTCACTGCATCTATAGAAAATGCTGACATTGATATTGGAGTTGCTGTACTACCAGCACAAGTACCCAATGATTTGGTACTTTCATCACAAGCCGTTGCTAAACTATTTAGTGAGAGTGTATTTCCTGCTGCTAATGTTGCCATATATGTTCCCTTATATGTTATAAATATTTAATAATGAATCAATCCACAATTGTTTGTCTGAATAATTATCAATCATATACTTTTTTATTGTATTAAACCAATGATTTTTCGTTCCATATGAATCACTACATATCTTATTATAAATATCTTTAAATTCTTTTTTATTAGAAACTCTGTATGGATATTCGAAATCTTTACACCAAGATGTATGTAAAATCGGTAATTTTCCTCTATCTACTGCTTCAAATATACCATACCCAAATGGTTCATATGTAAATGCCGAATGAGATATTCCCCAATCCATTCCATAAAACTTTTCTTTAAAATTACTATAATAATGATAAATCTTTGCTTTATCTAAATCAAGTTTTACACCATTTTTCCAAAATAAATTAAATTCAAACGAATTTGTAAATACTAAAGATTCCAATCCATCTAAGTAATGTGGATTTTTTCTTCCCTCACATCTAGCAGCAAATCCTAGTTTGTTAGATTTACTTAATGGAAGATTGTGTTTAAATTCATAAAAGTTTGGTAATTTTTTATTTGGGATTAAAATATCAAATAATCCAACCCACAAAGAATGCTTCGCCCATTTATTAATTTTTTGTTCCCACGCCGAATCTACCCAAGGATGCCAACCTATTCCTGCATCTGTTCCAACTTGTGATTTTAAAATGTGGTCTACTGAATTATGTAATATATTTGAATGTATTTTATCTTTATTTTCTACTATTGCTTTCATTGGTGTATAGTGACCATGTAATATATTGATTCTTCTAGCACCATCACATATTTTTTTAAATTCACCAACATCATCACCTTGCCAATGAGCTTCTATTGGAAATTTATAATCTTCGAATCCTTTGGGTTTTGTTCTATGTATAAGAAGTTTTGGTGTAACTTTTAAATGTGGTACAACTAATTCTAAGAAATCATTAACCCACATATCAGTACCAGCGTTTACCCAAGGCCCTCCGCCTGTAGTATAATAAACATCGTACATTTATTTCATTTTTGATTCTAACTCTTCTACTCGTTTGATAAGTTCTTTATTTGATTCTATAAGAAGTGCTACTATCTTTTCGTATTTTACTGCTTTATATCCACTATCTCTTGTAGTTACAATTTCAGGTAATACCTTTTCAACTTCTTGTGCGATTACACCAATATCATGCGTACCTTTATATATTTCGTGTTTATCGTTCCAATCAAATTCATATCCATTTAGTTGTTTTATCTTATCGTTTGGATTGGATATTCTTATTACATTATCTTTATATCTTTTATCAGATGATGCGTACGCAGTTACATCTTCTCCAACATTTAATGCTTTTGCAATACCAACACCACCATCCACTATTAATGCTCCAGTAGTTTTAGTTGTTGATTGTGTGGTTGCATCAATATTAACTGCAGCAGCAAAATTTGTTGCTTTAGCTGCTTCTATTGTTGATGCACTACCATCTATAGTAAGGTATGTTTCAACTCCTCCAGAGCCATTATCTGATTGAAATATTATATCTTTATCGTTAGTATCGTTGATGATATATAAATCACCTGTTTCGTTTTCTAACTTAGTATCGGTGCCATCGTGATGAATGGTAAAATCATCTCCTGTACCTAGCTTTATATATTTACTATCATTTAATTCAATTTGTCCGAATGAACCTGTTTGGGTTAATTCAATTGAACCTGTAGTAACAGAATCCGTAGTTACAATTTGCACTATAGCAGCAGAACCATCATTCTTTTCGAAGAATATTCTACCATCGTATGTATTTATTGCTAATTCACCAAGCGATAGATTGGAAGTGCTTGGAACTTTTCCTTGTGTGGAAGAACGCCTTAATAATATTGTTTGTGCCATTTAACTAAAATTCTATTTAGATTTCAGTTCCTCAATTTCTTGTTTCAATTCTTTAATTGCTTCAATCAGTAAAGGAACAATTTTGTCATATTTTACTGCTAAGTAACCATTATCCCTCGTATCTACGAGTTCAGGCATTACTGCCTTAATTTCTTGTGCGATTACTCCGTAATCTCTACCTTTATATATATTCTGTTTTTCTTCATTCCATTCAAAAGTGTTACCACTTATTTGTGAAACTTTACTTAAAGCCCCACCAATTGGTTGAATATTATCTTTTAATCTCTCATCCGATGATGCGTATGCGATTACATCACCACCAGCACTTATTGTATTTAAAATACCTAAACCACCACTAACAATTAATGTTCCAGTAGTTTTAGATGTCGAATCCGTTCCATCACCAGTAGTCCATTTTTGTCCTAATAAAGAACCAGTAACCATAGCTGCAGTTGCATTCCAAGTACCACCTGAACCACTAATTACTGTTGAGCCAAGGAATACCTGAGAAGAACCACTAACTAAGTTGGAACCTGATAGGTTTAATTTAGTATGTGCGATTTGAGCTGCATCATTTACTTGTGTATTTGTAACAGCCCCATTTGCCATTTTAGCTGCTGTAACACCTAAATCTTTTATTCTTACTGCATCTGAATTAATTTCAAGTGTTGAATTATCTGTGTTTACTGCAAAAGTTCTTCCAGTTGTTATATCACCACCACCCGTTAAACCATCTCCTGCAGTTAATGTTACATTACTATGGTCAATGTGTTCGTTACCAACAAAACCTGTAGTATCATCGTGAACTATTTGAGATGAACCTGATACAACACCATTTGTTGCTCCGATTGAACCAACAACTCTACCAAATGAACCTGATGTTGTAGTTATATCACCACTTGCACTTATATGCCCACTTGCGGTTATGTGTGAATTTGTATATAAATTTCCATCAACAGCAAGTTTAGCTACTGGTGTATTGTATCCTATACCAACTCTATCATTTGAAGCTTGTGTGAATAATAAGTAAGCATCGTCATCTCCTTCTATTCTAACATCTAAATCAGCTCCAGCTTCATTAAAAGTTATTTCGCTATTACCATTCGCGCCACCACTACCCTCTGTAAAGTCTAAACAATTTACATTACCAACTGTGATATTTAAATCATCATTTCCAGTTTGACCGAAGGTTATTTTAGTATCCGTATCACCTTTATGGTAAATTGCTCCATCAATATATATTTCTCTCGTTATTACATCACCACTTGCACTTATATCATTAGCAACATCCACATAACCTGAGAATGAACCACTTCCACCAACATTTAATACATTACTAGCGAAAGTTAAATTTGCCGATGAATCAACTCCGTGTGTACCAGAGAATAGTGCTACTCTATTATCTACTCCACTACCACTTATTACTGTATCTCCATTACCTAATAACACTTTGTGTTCAAGTCCTTTTTGACCAGCCACCCAATAATCAGCACTAGCATCCCACAATAAAGAACCTGAAGTTCCTGTCCCATCTACATCTCCTACATACATCCCAGCATCACCACTAGTGCCTAAATAATTTAATTCTATAATTCTATCACCAATTGTTACATTTGATGAGGAAACATATGTTGTTGTCCCATTAACTGTAAAGTTTCCAGTTACAGTAAGGTTATCGTTTATCGTTGTTTCTGAAGTTGTGTGTCCTATTTTAACTGGAACACCTGAGGTTACAGTACCTATAGAGATACCACCAGTTGTATCCGTAGTATCTATTGTAATATCGTCTGATGCATCTATATCTAAAGTAGTAGCATCTATATCAATTGGTTTATCTGTTGTAGTACCAATGTTAATTTGTGTTTGTGAATCTAAAGTAAGTGCACCTGATGATGATATATGAGTTGAACTTTCACCATTTATTGTAATTGCACCACTTGCATCTATATCCAATGTAGAAGAATCTATATCTATTGGAACATCTGCCGCAACACCGATATCAATTCCATCTGAACCATCAATAGTAACTTTACCATTTGATGTATCTATATCTACTCCAGTGTGTCCATCTAATATTAAATTACCTGCAACTGAATCTACTGTAATATTTCCAGCTGATGTTGTAAGATTTGTAGCTCCTGCACCATCAATAGAAACAGTAGAAGTACCATCTATAGTAATTGCCCCACTTGCATCTATATCTAAAGTAGTTGAATCTATATCAATTGGCTTATCAACGGCAACTCCAATATCAATACCATCCGCACCGTCTATGGTAACTTTACCACTATTTGATGCGTCTATATCTACACCTGTATGCCCATCTAATGTTAAACTACCAGCTTCTGAATTTATTTCTATATTACCTACCGAAGTATTAAGGTTTGTTGTTCCATCTACATCAATAGATAAAGTAGAAGTACCATCTATTGTTATTGCTCCACTTGCATCTATATCAAGGGTTGATGCATCTATATCGATTGGTTTATCAGTAGTTGTACCGATATTAATTCCTGTTTCTGAATTTAAACTAAGTGCTCCAGATGATGAAATCGCTGTAGTTGATTCACCATTAATAGTTATTGCACCAGTTATATCTACATCTAAGAAAGTTCCAGCTGATGCTGATATGTAAGTATCAGAATGTAAATTGATTGGTCCACCTTGTATATCTAATGCTCCACTTTGGTATAAAGATTTCCATCTTTGTGAATCTGAACCTAAATCGAATTTTGCGTTTTTATCTGGGATTATAGAAGAACTAATATCTGCTTTAAATACAATATTATCAGTTGCAGAGTCTCCAAAATCAAGACCACTGCCTCCCATTGTGATATTACCTCTTATTGTTGCATTTCCATGCAAAAAAAGATTTGAACCACTAATATCTGCGGTTGTTATGAATGAACCAGTGTTAATATAATCAATTAACGCTACCCTATATAACGAGCCACTCGCTATATTGGGAGTAACCTCCGTATTTGTATATTCACTCATCGAACCACTAATCAATAATGTGTTCGAATCGGTGTGAAATAAAGGTTCTGCGTATGATAATGAACTGGATTCAGAATTTCCTTGTTTAAAAATCAGTACTGCCATCTATTGTAAACCCCTTATAGTTGTTATAGTAATAAATATTGAGAAAACAAATTAACCAAAAAAAATCCCCATTATTTAATAGGGATTGAATAATTAATATTTATTTTACTAATTAATATGTTCCCCCATCTATTGTTAATGTTAAAGATGATATGTCAGTTGTTGAAGTCAATTGTTTAGAACCATTTGTTACAACTAACTGAGAAGCCGTTAGTCCACTAACTATTACATTATTTGCAATTGTTAATGTTGTTCCACTTTCAGAAAGTATAGAATCAGCGATTACACCAGCTGAACTAAATTTAGTAATTTTATCTCCAGTACCAGTACCAACTACTACTCTTGCTTCAGAACCTAAAGCTCCAGCAATCCAATAATCCTCACTTGCATCCCATAGTAATGAACCTGATGTACCAGTTGAAACTGCATCTTTTACTAAGATACCAGCATCAGCCGCAGTACCAGCATAATTTAACTCTAATACATTATCACCTATGTTCAAATTAGATGATGAAATAAAAGTCTTTGTCCCATTAACTGTTAAATCACCAGGTATGACAACCGTAGTACCTGCTGCACCTACTGTAAGTGTATTAGAACCGATTGTATCAAATATTGTTTTATCACCTGATGTTAAATCTAAATCTGTTAATCCAACGAGTGCAGTAATCGTACCACCCAAAGAAGTATCAGTAGTACCAATTGTGATTCCATCATTTGCAAGTTTTGCATTTGCAATTGAACCAGCCAACATAGCGTTACTAACTGTACCCCAAGAAGCATCTGTTCCATCTGATTGTAAAACAGTGTTTGCTCCACCAACAGATAAAGCCGCAGGGTCTCCACTAGCATCACCATATATAATACTACCTCTTGTAAGTCCTGCCATTTTAGCTAGGGTTATAGCGTTATCTGCTATATATGCAGTTGCTATAGTTGTACCATTCCAAACACCAGTAGTAATTGTACCCAATGTTGTAATATTTGTAGTACCAGCAGCTGCTACTGCAGTTCCTCCGATAGTCAATGCATCCGTTTCTAATGTACCATCAACATCAATATCTCCTGCTAAATCAATATTACCAGGTATTGTTACAGTAGAACTTGCTCCAGCTCCAAGAGTTACATCTACCTCTCCATCAGTTGCATGTTCACCTTCTAATACTAAACCTGCTGTTAATTGTGTAGTAGTTCCATCACTTTCTGCTACAAGTAATGATAACTTACCTGCTTCATCCGTATTATCTGCCTCTGAAACTTGTGCTACAATTTTTGCGAAAGTAGTTTGTGTTTGCCCTGCATCATCACCAATAAATTCGATATTACCAATAATATCTCCATCTGCTCCTGCTGAACCTTTATCTTTTGAAAATCTTAAACGAGCTCCGTTTGTATCAGAAGTAGTATTTTTGATTTCAATAAGCGGGTCGGTTGAATTAGCTGATGTAAATGTTACTGTATCTTGTGTTATCGTTCCAACACCCGTTATTTGTGCTGCTCCACTAATCAATGTGTGAGAAGCTCCTGCTCTACCTTCATAAGTTGTAGCTAAAGAAGCCGTAGTGGATTCAATATTATCTAATCGATTATCAAAAGAAGCCGTAGTGGATTCTAAATTTGTAATATCTATTGTATTTGAAGCTGTATAAGCATTCAATGAAGTATTTTCTTCTGATTGAGAAATAAATCCTAAATCAGTTATTTGTTTTGAAGAACTTATATATCCCGTTGTAAGTACTGAACCAGTAAAAGAATGAATATTACTGATATTAATTGTATTTGAAGCCGTATAAGCATTTAATAAGGTAACAGATGCTTCCGTAGAACCCTCTAATGCTGCGTTTATAGTTACACCTCCACTTCCAGAAGATACTGTTACATTTGTACCTCCTATAAAGGCTGTATCGGGAGTATTTGGTATATCTGCATAAACTATTTGAGTTGAACCACTTACTGTTCCAGTTGGAAGTTGTGCTGCACCAGATATAATATTACTACCACCTAATATTTGTATAGATTGAGATACTATTCCTCTACCAGCTAACTCTACTCCAGTTAATTGAGTACCACCTCCAATAAAATCTGAAGCTGATATATCACCACTTGCGGTTAGAGAACCTGTTAATTGTAATGAACCTGTATTAATAAAAGAACCACTAACTTGAAATTCTCCGTGAATTATCGATGCGGTTACTATACCTTCTATTTGTTTACTTGAAATTAACGTTGCCATTATCTATCTGTTATCTTCCCCTTAACTAAAAAGTCACTAGCTACTATATCGCCTGGACTATCTACTATACTTTGATTAAACGTAACTACCACATTTGTACCATTATCTTCTACTCCATATCTTGATGATGGTTGTTTAACACCTTGTAAATAAATATCAACAAAATCAGAATGATTATCAACTTTTAGCTCTTCATATATAATTTTTTTATCAGAAAGGGTTAAAATGAACAATACACCCGATAAAGTTATGGAGTCTGGAGTATGATTTGTAACGAACATATCATCAAAAACATTTTGTGCAAAGTCATTAACTTTACCCTTATCATTTATAGGCATTACCAAATCAGGTTTTTTCCTATAGCTGCCATGTTTTTCAAAAGTTTTCATTATACTGATTCTAAATCTCCTTCTATAACTATTATATCACTATTACTTAATGCATAATCAAAATTTGCTTTTTTAAATTTTATAAATAAATCATTGTCAATTTGCTCAGTTATATAATCATCTTCTATTATAAACTGTCCATTTACAAAAATATCATATCTTGCATGAACCGGTCTTAGCTTTTCATATCTACTACGAAGATTTTTTATTTTAACATTCGATACCTTCCAAACATAATATGTTGTATCATCTACTAAATCAACTTCTTCTAATTGATATTCATTAGGTTCATTTAATTCGTTTAAAATATCTCTAATTTCTTTTACACTCATACTTCCTCAAACTTTCCTACAATTCCAAGTTCGTGAGATGCAGTTATAATATATCCTAATGATGATGTAGTTGCTACTAAATCATCTGGATATGTTCCTCCTTCACTAAGAGAACCTGTTGTAAAATTAAATTCAACTTCATTTTCAGAACCACTTACGTGATAAGTGTATTTTTTAGGGTCTATGAATAATCCATTAATATAAACTCTAAACCATTTTTCTGTATCAAAGTTTCCAACTAATGATGGTGGTAATTTTGGTACTTTAGCATTATAAATTTTAACTGTATCTGCATCTATACGACTTCCAGTTGTAGAACCTCTAATCGCAAGAAAATCTAATACATCCGAATATTGATTTTGTGCGCTTGTATCTGATGGGTTTAGTACATTCCCACCACCTCCAGTTAAATCAGTCTCATATCCAAAAACTACTCTCTTTGGTGTAAATTCTTTAGTGATTGTTGGTTTATTATCAAACTCTTCAGGTAATAAATATGCATTAACTGCCATAGTGAACGTTGTTCTAACTATTCTTTCACTACCTTCTCCTACTTCTGTCTGATTATCAAACGAATCAACTCTTACCCTAAATTTATATTTTTTCTTATCTCCCCAATATTCATCAGTAGCGTATTGAAATGCTTCTACTATTTTATTCATATGTTCTGTAAAGTTTGTCCAAATCATTACTTCATATGAAACTGTAACATAATCGGGCATTGCTATATTAAATGATTCTGCATTTGGTTTAACTCCATTCATTAAACCAAACTTGTCATATTTCTGTCTTTTATTATATTTTGTTATTGATGGGTATGATATTTTTCTATTCATTGTATTAGCTAAAGTATCATCTCTAGCTATACTATTTCTTTTGTACATTACTAATGGAATTTGGATTCTTCCTCGTACATCTCTTATGAATCCATCTTTACTTGCGGCTTTCCATCTTTCTGGATTACCATAGATAAGAGGAACTTTTACTTTTGTTCCATTTTCATCAACATCAGGAATTACAACATCAGTCATATATTCCATCATAGCATAATCTATATCATATAAAGTTATACCAAATTTCTCATTTACAGCTATTTGCTGTCCTCTATTCTTTACCTTATCTAACGGGTCTTTTGCCATTATACTATTCTACTTTCTAAATTTAATTGAGAACGTCTTGTCATAAATGTAGAAACAATAATTGAGAATTTCTCTCCACTTCTTCCTCCTATCAGTTGGTCCTCTCTGACATTACTAATCTCAAAATATGCTTCATTATGAAATACTATATCTCCAATCTCAGGATATACATCCTTTTCTTCTAAAGTAAATCTGTTGAATCTGAATTCTACATTTTGACCTGTATCTGGTCCGAATCCTTCATAATTGGTGATAGTATCTTCTCTTTCTATGATACAATTTATTGTAACTCCTTGATGATATGATTTATTTAAAGATTCTCCATACAGATTTGTTCTACTTTCAGAAATTGAAAGCTTGAAGAATTGTATTGCAGTTGATACTACATCTTCAACTAACTCTTTTGATATCTTTTCGAAAAAAGCTAAATCTTTACTTTGTATAAATCTTGCCATCTTTATTATCCAATATAAATGTTCAGCGGTATTTTGGCCACTACTCTTTGTTGTGCATCAGCTTGGTCCGCTTCACTGGTATATCTTTCTTTATCTGATAAATCTTCAAGTACTTGTCTTAATTGTTCTATCAGAGTATCTTTTTCAGTTTGTGCTTCAGCTCTAAGAGCGCCTCCATCTAATGTTACCTCCGAACCCGGTATTGGAACAGATGAAAATTTTTCTCTTACTGCACCTAATAACTCTTTTGCTAAAGCTAAGGTGTATTTTCTAATCCATTGTTTACCAACATCATTTATTTTACTATAAGTGTGAAAATCATATCCAGTATTTGAATAATCTGCAACTACACCATCTGTTACTGAAGTTGCATTGTCATCAAACTCTTTTTGAACAATATATTCAAACCATAATGTTTCTGCCTTTGCTGGTTTTGGGAATATTCTTAATTTGTTATTAACAATATTGAACGAAAATGCCGATTTTCTATATGAATCATTAAATTCAATAGCTTGAATTCTTAATAAATCTTCATATATTGGCATCAATATAAATTGTGCTGCTGGTGAGAATGAACCGAATCCAAACTCATCAACTAAATTTAATGTTCCTTGTCCACTTATAGAATATGGGTCAAAGAATCTATTAGTAGCTGGAGTTGCTTCATAGAATACTTTAGTTACTTGTATTCTATTTTCACTTTCGGAAACATCACCCCATAATGCTTGTAAATCATATGTTTGTGAACCCGAATCTATTGTTATACTACCGCTTTTTATATCCACATTACCACCTACTCCTGCGTAAGTACCATAAGAATTAGCTATTTGAATAAGATTTGGTAGTGGGTTACCTTCTATGTTCTTTTGTGTATAATTAGAACCTGTTGGTTGACCTTGTAAAGAACTAAGGTTATTTTTTATATTAAATTGGTTTACCTGTGCTGAATATTCGGAAACTGCTTCTTCAAAACAAGCGTAAAAGTTTAAATCCACCAATTCAACATCTACAATTGGGTATCCCATTCTCTTAGCACACCAACTTGCTACTTTAGGTCCTTCTGTTTGATATTCTGTATCTGTATCGTATATACCAAACGGAGTTGAACCTGATATATCATTCTCTACTGAACCAGTCCAATAATTTGCCATTGTATTTCTCCTATATATAGTTTATCTTATATAAATATCAAATAATATTAATATCCAAAAAAGACACAAAAAAAAGGGGAAATTTCTTTCCCCTTAATTTTTTACTAGATTCTATGAATCTACTGAATTAAATCTTATAAAGTATCTAAATCAGCGATTTCAATCTTACCATAGAATTCTGGTCTTACCATCTTCTTAGCGTATCTAGTCATTACACCTCTTCTTGGTGTAAAGTTCGCTGGGTCATAAACCAACGGAGTCATTATAAGCGGTACATATGGTGCATAAACTGCTCCACTTTCAAGGAAGTTGCTACCTTTAAATCCTAATAAGATTTCGTTAGAAGTCATATAAGGGTTTTTGTAAACAGTATATCTGTTTGCAAGAGCACCTACTTGAGTTACACCAGCTGCGAATTCCATAGCGTTTGCATCAGCGTTAACTGAGAAACCTGGAATTGATTCTAGAATAGTACAAGCATCAGGACTAGCCACGATGAAGTTTGCACCACCTCTTAGAGTCAATTGGTGAATTCTGTTTGAAACTTTGTTGATTTTAACACCTAATGTTTGGAACCAGGTATTTCTTTGGTATGCTACAGAAGAACTTGGTGCAGTCCATCCAGTACCATCCCACTCTTTACCAATAGTTACAGACCATTTTTCACTTGATAATGCATTAGTTTTTAACATATCTAAGATTTCTAAGTCAATCTCTAATGAGATATACTCAGATAACATAGAAGTTAATTCAGCTTCTGCATCAATTGAGTGATAAGCGTTAAGGTCTTGCGCTAATTCAGGAGTCCATACTGCTTTTAACTTTCTAGTCTTAGCAACGATTGCCTCTGATTTCAATTCAAGATCGATTTCAGGGATATCAAGTATAGTTCCAGAAGATGCAGCTCCAGCATTCATAACTGGGTCTCTATCTTCGAAATCACCTCTGTTAGTAGAAGCAGGTACATCAGCGTAGTTAATAGTACACGCGTCGATACCAGCATCTTCTGATGCAGATACAAAGAATACATAGTTTGAACCGTCAACTTTGTTGAAGTCACCAAGTGTTTCAACTAGCTCAGTTCCACCAGTACCAGCGTTTACAACAGTAAATGCTCTAATTGCATCGTCATCAGCATTAGATGATACGTTAGATTTAGCGATTGTAATTTTTATGACCTCATTTGCTGCAATAGATGCAGTAAAGTTTGAGTCATATCTTAAGTCAGCGTTAGATGCAGTTGCAACAGTTGTGTTACCTGCAGATACCGCTACTGATTGGTCGTTAAGGGTATAACCATAACGTCCACTACCATATAAACCATCTTTAGCTACGTTAGTTGAACCTAAATCACTTCCGTCTCCACCGAAAATCGATGAACCAGAATATGGAGTTACGTCCGAACCACTACCAAATTGATTGTTAAAGTACTTAAAGTCTAAATAGAAGATAAGTCCTGAAGGTAAGTTCATAGGTTGAACAGAAACGAAATTCTTCGCACTGATTTCACCAAAAATTCTTCTTACCAATGGTAGAGCTACACCATTCCACTCTTCATTACCTGAAGCGGCAGAAGTAGCGTTAGCTTCATCAAGCAATTGTTTTGCTTGGTTTTCTAAAAGAACAGCCATCTGTGATTGTTCTCTTTCTTTTAAGCCTTCAAGAAGTCCAGTTTTTTCCCATTTGTTTTTCAAACCTCTAGTTTGCTCAAGCATTACTGCTTGTGGGTTCTTTCCTTCTGTTAGCTTTGATAAATCAAAATTTGCCATTTGTTTTCTCTCCTTTAAAAATTATTTAATGTTAGCTAACTTCTTAAATCTGTTAGCGATTTCGTTACCTTCAGAAATAATTTCTTTCTTAGGAGCAGTAGATTTAGTTACTGTAGATGCGATACCTTCAGTAATTTTTCTAGTCTGTCTTTTTTCTCCCGTGAATTTCATTGATTCTGCTAAAGTAGCGAATACCAATTTCACCTCTCTTACAGATTTTGTTCTGTCAAGAGTTTCAACAACTTTATGTTTTTGGTCATTGTTCATAACATATGAACGGAATAACTTATTAGCATAAAGTAATTTTGCGTTTAGAAGGTTAACTTCATTGATAGTCTTTTTAAGTTCTTTGATAGTAGAGTATGCCTCTTCAAGTTCCTTATTAGTTTCTTCAAGTTCGTTAGATTCTTCAACTGCTTCTTCTTCAGATTCTTCTTCTTCTCCGTATCCCATTTCTCTTAGGATTTCGTCTAAGTCGATGTCATCTTCTTCTTCTTCAGTTTCAGCTTCTTCCTCAGTTGCTTCTTCTTCTGATGCTTCTTCTTCAGATTCTACTTCAGCTTCAGCTTCAGTTTCTTCTTCAGTTTCTTCATCATGCAATTCTTCAACCGAATCACCTTCCTCTTCTTCTTCACCTTCTTCTTCAGAAAGTTCAGATTCTAATTCTTTGATGATATCTTCAAGGTTAAGTTCTTCATCAACCTCTTCTTCATCATCACCATCTTCTTCAGATATTTCTTCAGATTCAGTTACTTCTTCTTCTTCGTCAGCTTCTTCATTAACTTCAGCTTCCTCAGAAACTTCTTCTTTATCTTCTGTTACGTCTGCTTCTTTTTCCTCAGAAACTTCTTCAGTTTCTTCGTTAACTTCTGCTTCTTTTTCTTCAGATACTTCTTCAGTTTCTTCGTTAACTTCTGCTTCTTCAGTTACTTCTTCAGTAGCTTCTTCAACTTTTTCTTCAGATACTTCTTCTGTAGACTCTTCAACTGCTTCTTCTACATCTTCTGTATCTTCATCTTCTTCTTCCATTTCTGATTGAAGTTTCTTAGATAAGATAGATTGTAGTTTTGGAGTAAATGCTTCTTCTAATGCGATTTTTGCATTAGCGATTGCAGTTTCTCTTACAGCTTTAGCGTCAGCGATGGCTTCTTTTAATAATTTAGAATTTGCCATAATTGCCTTCCTTTTTGTTTTCTGAAAATATTAATGTGGATTTTCAATAAGATTAGGTCGGTTGTTCGGTCACCTCATAAAAATGGGTATTCATTAACCAACGAAAAACACACATAGAACGTGTGTTACTGAGTATAAGTATTATAATATATTAAAAAACGTTATTTTCGTTTTCCTTTTTTTCTTTTTTTGGTGAATAATCTGATAGTTTTATCACCATTTTCTATTTTTTCTAACAATGCAAGTTTCTGTTGTTCTCTTACTGCTTCTTGCTTTTGTTTTCTTTTTTTAGTAGTGGGTTTGGTATATTCTTGTCTTGTTCTTACTTCGTATAGATGACCTGAATCCTCTACTCTTCTTTTAAATATTTTTAATGCTTTTTGTAAGTTCCCATTTCTCACTTGGACACTTACCAATTTTGTTTTACTCATTCTCCTTTATTTAAATAACACAATTATTTTATTTTCTTTAAAATAGGTTCTATATCTAATGCAATTGCATATTGGTCAAGATGTCTGTATGCGATAGGAACAAACTTTTGTTTTGTTTTCTTTGATGCGAATTCTGCTAATTGTTTACAGATATCATCTTTTGATATACTACCTAAACTATCAATCTTATCTA
>MDTE01139146.1_pt1 | contig 18504 bp, 14 predicted proteins | sample 811231 | NCBI WGS metagenome assembly MDTE01 (sample SAMN05326651, study PRJNA326480) | marine metagenome | isolation source: seawater | place: Indian Ocean: Red Sea | collected 2010 | reverse complement strand
TTTTGCGGCTGTATGGCGTATAGCGGGCCCCATACGCGTTGCATGTAACGGAGCTATCCTATCGATACGTCGAGGAACTAACTCACTAAAATTCTCATCTATATCTTTGATCGTGTAAAACTCGACATTTTCTCGACCATATCCAGAAAAACCATATATACCATAGGCGTCACCAAGCGTTTCCAAGGAATTAACAAGAAGCGTTATACCCTCTTTTTCAACATCCACGATACGCTTATAGGTTCTTCTTAGCCCTTCTGATCGCCGCGACCGAAGCCAGACCATGTACTCCACCGGATCTTCAGGAGCCCCCCAATCGTCTGACGGCTTCTTGGCGTCGTCAATAGCCTCCGCCGTAGAGGCAGAAAGATCTAATAAAAATGCTACTGCAACGGAACGCTCATTTTTGTTCCGGCGCCAAAACAATTTTTCGTCGGGTGAGACCCCGACTCTTAGATCAATTAAGGCCTCCAGTACAGCATCTAGGTCATGCTCCTCACCATCTTCAAGTCTTTTTTGCTTGCGATACATCTCGGGAATAACAAGTTCAAATTGACGCTTTATTTGAGCGACTAGACCAGCATTATCTGCCAAGGTTTCACGGAAAAAATGAGGTTCGCCATCGGCCATAGTCTTTTCATGAACCATGCACCAGTTAGGCTTATATTCATTAGCTCTGAAATCCCACTCAGGATAAGTGTAAGTATCCGGTTCAGTTGCGGTTAATGGACCACCATCCTCATCAATATGTTGTGAGGGGCCAGGCTGGAATTGTTGATTCTCAGGGTCGCGTTTCTGAAGCTCTTTCATCAGGTTTTCGATCATCTCTGAAACCTGTTGATCTCCCCCTTCTTCACCTTCGGCTTGCTCCATTTCCATCTCCGGAGCGTTTTTCATCATTTCTTCAAGCTGTTCTTGGGTGATTGGCTCCATCTCGCCGGCTTCCGACAATTCGCCACCATCCATCATTTGCATCTGCGAAAGCAGTTGCGATAACTCTGGTTTAAATTCGCCACGATAATCAACTTCTTGAGGCGATGAATAATCATCTCCTGGCAACTCTTCACCTTCGCTATCTTCACCCTCTGCACCATCCTGATCTGCTGCTGCTTCACCATCGCCTTCTGTACCAGCCATACCCATGAATTGTTGAATCAATTCTTCAGGATCTACAACATCCTCATCATCATCAGATTCGAAATCCTCATCCTCTTTTGGATCGAGTTGCTCAAAGTCGTCATCATCAAGTTCTTCATTTTTTACTTCGATCAATATCGAATAGGCTCTTATCGTAGCCTCCGCAGTATCTTCAACAATTGCTTCCGAACTAGTTATTTGCCTAACAAGTCTAAGCAGCTTTTTAGCAGTTTCTTTGTGTTCGGAAGGAACGAAGATAGAATCTACTTGGCCCAGACTGACCCGGATCATAAATTCAACAAGTGCCTCACGTGCTGGAAGGTCAGTAACATCTGGACGCGATTCAAGTGCGGCACTACGGACCATGTTATACATAACCATGACCCCGGGATAAAGGTCAGACACATATCCATCGATCCTAGAGCTCTCAAGAACGGTAAAAATATCGAGCGCGAGTCTACGTTCTTGGAAAAGATCGAAAAACCTACTCATATCGGTAAGATATTCAGGTTTACCAGATTCCTCTGAAATATCTTTAGAAATCGGTTGATGACCTTCTTTTATATCGCCACCGGAATCAACACCCAAATAATTCTCTTCCGAGACCCTAGTGGCAGTTTCAGCTTTGGTTTTTGCAGCTTGCAGTTCTTTGGCACCAGGCAATCGTTGCCGAAGGTCGTCAAAAATAAGAGATGGAACATCGAAATCAAAATCGAACGACCCAAATTCGATATGCCCAATCTGATGTGTAGAAATCACTTTGAAAAAGCCAAAATTTTCGTCTTTACTCGTATACCTATTAATTACATTTGGCATATAGATGGTGGTTCCTTCAGTCGTTGGTAACTCACCTTGAAACCATCCAATGTTTTTATCTGCTAGAGCCTGAGCAGCCTGAATCTCGATCATGTGACCAGTTAGCGCAAGACAATACATTTGAATAACTTCGCGCACTCGTGCTAGCTCCACAGAGGAAGAAAGCGAATCGAGCATCTCTTGAGATGCCGGAGATTCAAGTCGGAAATACGATACAGCAGCCTCATCATTATCACGTGCGATGCGTATGCCTTCAGTTTGCCACTGTGCCATCTGTTCAAACGTAACCCGCTCAAGAACATCCGGAACGACTTTCAAAAATTCTGGTGCAGCCGGTGCTGCAACAGCTGCGATGCTATCGGTCATTTCAAGCAGACGATCTCGGCTATCAGCTGGTACTTTATTGACTGTATTCGCTCCATCACGTAGTACTCCAGCTGCATCGTTTCCACCTGTAATGACTAGGCGCCTAGCAAGAGAAATTAACGGGGCACGATGGGTCGTAGCGATTTCGACTAGTGCAGCTGTAGCTGCATCAAAAAGCACCGTCGTTTCTCGCCACGATTTTTCCGCAACGACATTGACGAGATTGATAAATTGATCCACATCGCCTGAAATTTTCGGAAAAAGCTCTATACCAGCCGCAAGCGAATCGCCGGCCTGATCGTAAGAACGGCGAGAAAGAACTTCAAGGAATTCTCCAAAATGACAGAACTCTTCAAACGTCAAAGTTTCTAAAAGTTCTGGAGTCGACTCAAATAGACGACAAGCTAGAGCTGATGACTTCCATGTTCCTCTGTATAAGCCACGACAAACATTCGCCCAATCGTCGATATAACGAGGTCTAAGTCTCAACATCGCTTTTGGAGAGGATTTGAAGTACGCAACCGCTAATGAAGGTGAATCGTCACAAAGCGATGTACCGGTTTTGGCCCATTTTAAAAATTGACCAGAGGGCAACTGCCGCTGCACGGCAACAGAGGCATCGAAGAACGCCGCAGCAGCTTCCCAAGAACGAACCGTCTTACGCGCTATCTCCAGTCCTTCAGCAGCCCAAAGATTACAAGTTTCCTCAGCAAGGCGACCCGAAAGTTTATTAAGCGAAGCCTCATATAGGTCTAGTACCGGAGCAGGGAAACTACTGAGCTCCTCGCGTGTGACTTGTATTGGATTTGTTTTTGAGTTTTCAGAACTCGTCAATCGCTTACCTTTTCAGAGTATGTCATGCCGCATCTTTTACAATATTTATAGTATTAGCGATTATCCTCGCAGACGCTCCCCATATCACCCGGCCTTCATATACGTATGCATCGATTATCCGCGTCGTGCCATTTTTTAGAATCGTGATCGAGCGCTTTGACCTTTGATCAACAAAAACGCTGACGGGTACATATACGACCTCGGCTACTTCTGCAGAGTCTGGAGTAATATTGACTGACTCTGACACCTGCCCTGCATACGGGAACACTTCAAATCCGGTCGAGGTATCAACCTTTGGCATCTGACACCAAATATCGATATCATCAGATCCAATACCTAACTCCTCATTAGTCTCTCGTAGCGCCGCATGCATTGATGATTTGTCAGAATCTTCTATCATCCCGCCAGGGAAGGCCCATTGCCCGCTATGATTTCTTAGTCCTTCAGCCCGCTTAATCATAAGAACGCACAATTCCTGATTATTCAGAGTGAACAAAACAGCGACAGCCGCGAGCGGACCTCTGCCCTGCGATTCATGTCTGGTCATCGAGTGAGATTTCAGAGCATTTTCTAGCTTTTGTATGGTAAGTCTAAAAGTACTCACGCGAAGATTGAAGTAACTACCTCATCAATGCTGCGCTGGATCTGCGGGTCATCTGTGATACCCCATGTAACTGAAACTTGGCACGCCCTTCGTTGTGGAACACCTTCATCGATCAGCTTACCCGCGTATATAAGCATTCTGGTGCTTGCGCCTTCTTCAAGACCATGTTCTCGCAAATTTCGAATTTTGACTCCCAATCGGGCAAGCCGTTCAGCAGTATCAGTGCCGCATCCTGATTCATGCGCGATGATCGCCGCCTCCCGTTCTTCGTCAGGAAAATCAAATTCCAGTGCTACAAACCGCTGGCGTGTACTGTGTTTAAGATCCTTCAAAGCATTTTGGTAGCCCGGGTTGTATGACACCACAAGCAAGAAACCATCAGCAGCGTCAATAGTCGATCCAAGTTTGTCAATAGTTAAAGATCGACGGTGGTCAGTAAGAGGGTGAATAATTACCGTAGTATCTTTTCGCGCCTCCACAATTTCGTCGAGATAGCAAATCCCTCCAGATTTTACAGCTCGGGTTAACGGTCCATCTATCCAACGAGTTCCATCTGCATCCAAAAGATAGCGACCAACAAGATCACTAGCTGTGAGGTCTTCATGGCAGGCTACAGTAATTAGTGGAAGTTTATCTCCAGAACCTTGTAGCGCTTTCTCACCCGGGTTTCGCGAGGCAATACCCTCACTAAGTCTCCACGCCATGTGTTCCACGAAACGTGTTTTGCCGGTCCCTGTCGGCCCCTTTAACAAAATCGGAACTCTTTGACGATACGCTGATTCGAATATTTCTATTTCGTCTGAAGTCGGTACGTAAAACGGTTCATCCGCCACATAGTACTCTTCAATATCACGTTCAGTATATTTCTGTTCTGTGGCCATTAGTACTCGTGCCGTTAAGGCATTTTCTCACCGAATAAACGGTGGACTATTTTTGAAAGTTTCCGGTTATGTTGGAACGGTATCCCATAAGCTGGATACATGATTCCGTAAATCTTTGATTGTCTTGTTGTTTTCAATTACCAAGTCAGCTCTATTTTCTCGATCAATCCGCTCCAACTGCGAAGCCCGTCGCGCTCGCAACTCTGACTTGCCCATATTGGACCTCGCAAAGACGCGTTTGTAAACCATTTCCGAGGGGGATTCGACGGTCCAAACAACATCGAACAGACCATCCCAACCTGCTTCATAAAGTTTTGGCACCTCAATTACAACTGTCTGACTACCTCTATTCTCCTCATACGTCAATCGGTCTATTACCCATTTTTTCGTAATCGGCCAAACAATCGACTCTAGTGCTGATCTTTTATCCTCATCGGAGAAAACGATGCTAGCAAGCGCCTCCCGGTTAATCGTTCCACTATCGCTCACCACTGCGGCGCCAAACGTTTCAACTATGGCGTTATGTGCCTCAGTCCCAGGCTCATATGACAAGTGGGCTACTTTGTCGGAATCAATCACAACTGCACCCAGTTCCTTAAGAACATGTGCGACTTCGGTTTTTCCGGTTCCAATTCCGCCGGTTAGGCCGATGACAAACACTGTAGCTCCTGCATGAGACATTTATGTACGTAGCGAGCCGACTTATCTTACGCCCGCGTTTATGGTCGCGCACTGTATGAGAATGAAGTTCTAGATTTTTTCGAGTTAGATTACAGTTTACGCGTAGTACACTTCTAAAGTAGTTATTATGAGATCAATAATATTCAGGTGAAAACATCAACTTTGCAGACGACGCATCAAACTATCTACTTTTACCTAGGAGCAGGTAATTGACCGAATCTGCTTACCGATCTCTGCCATCGGTAGATACGCTATTGCAAGCCACAGAAATCGCGGACCTAGCAGGTACTTTTTCCCATAAAACAGTGTCCATGATGGTGCGAGGGATTCTAGAACAAGCTCGAGCTATGATTAAAGAAACTGGCTCACCTCCTTCGGTCGAATCAATGATCAGTCAAATCGTTGAAGAGGTCGAACATACATGGGGTATATGGCCAAAACCGGTAGTAAATGCCACGGGAGTAGTCCTACACACTAATCTAGGAAGGGCACCTTTAGGTAACGATCTGGCAAGCGCTGCGGCAAGTTCAAGTTTTTTTTACTCCGATCTTGAATTGAATATGGATACGGGTAAACGCGGTTCAAGAAACTCGCATATCTCCAAGTTATTATCCAAAACTACTGGATCTCAGGCGGGAATAGCGGTAAATAACAATGCCGCTGCGGTCCTCCTATGTCTTGCTGCGATATCCAACCTTAAATCAGACGTGAAAGAAGTAATCGTTTCACGTGGAGAGGCCGTCGAAATTGGTGGTGGGTTCAGAATTCCTGATGTGATGCAGCAATCAGGGGCTAAATTAATTGAAGTTGGTACAACTAATCGAACATACCCGTCAGATTACGAGGCTGCTATCACCCCTGATACAGCAGCCATACTAAAAGTGCACCCAAGTAATTTCGTTGTTGATGGTTTCACCCACGAGGCTACAGTCCCTGAACTCATTGAACTTGGGAAAAAACATCAGATACCAGTAATAAATGATTTAGGGTCTGGCTGCCTGGTAGATACACGAAAGTACGGTCTTAAACAGGAAGCCCAACCACAAACTTCAGTTTCTAACGGAGCAGCCTTAACACTGTTCTCAGGAGACAAATTACTAGGAGGCCCTCAGTCGGGACTGATAGTGGGTGAAAAAAAATGGATCGAGATTGTTTCTAAACACCCCCTTGCAAGAGCGGTACGAATCGACAAAATGACACTTGCTTCGACCGCTGCAACTTTAGGCGCTTACTTAAAAGGCTCTTATGAAACCGATATTCCTATCTGGACCATGATCTCTATGAATGAATCCCAAATAATGGCACGAGCTGAAAGATGGCAACAAAAAACAGGTGTTGGTGTTATTGTAAGTTCGAGATCAACGATCGGTGGAGGTTCACTACCGGGTCAAACATTACCTACGACAGTACTGTCAATACGGCCAGAAATAAATCCAGATCAATTCATGTATTTTCTGAGAGATGCAAAATTGGCCGTGATCGGACGTATTGAAAACGAAAAAATTTTACTCGATCCTCGCACCGTCATTCCAGAACAGGATGATGGTGTAATTGAAGCAGTTATCAGCGCCCATGAGCGTTCATCAAATTGAGCCCGAGACGTCGACGTAGGCCGAGACCGGAATCCGAAAAAGCGTGGTCACTAAAATCCGCAAACGGTTTTGATCTCGTTGACATCGAAATCGATCTCCACGGAATGAGAGCCTCCGAGGCAGATACACAGATCAAAATACACCTACAACGATGTCATAACGCTCGTTTGCATATTGCAAAATTTATCCACGGGCATGGCAACGGTACTCTTAAACAATTAACGAGAGACCTACTTTCCAGAAACAATTTAGTAGCAAGACATTACCCAGGACCTTATGGTGACGGCGGCGATGCAGTAACTATCGCAGAACTAGATTATGGCGGTCACAGGCCATATAACCGACGCGCTAATAACTCGATCGTGCCTAAGGCGATTCGTCGAAAGTAACACTAAAGTTCAATAAAAAGGAATTTAAATAACGATTTTAGAATAGATAACTATCCTAACTTTTGGGGGCAGAGTGTTACCCCCCTATAAATCGCTACAGATATTCGACTAAGAATATGACCTTATTTGACCATAGAAAACAAGAATTGCAGAGAGGTCTGGCACCACTTTCAACACGCATGCGTCCACAAAGCCTAGATCAATACGCCGGACAAAAACACGTCCTAAGCCCCGGCAAAGTTCTTCGCAATGCCATCGAAGCAGACCGCCTACCGTCAATGATACTTTGGGGGCCGCCTGGAAGTGGAAAAACCACTCTGGCACGATTAATAGCAAGAGAAACACGATCACATTTCGAACAGATAAGCGCTGTGACATCAGGGGTAAAAGATGTGAGACAGGTTATGTCATCCGCTAACGATCGGCTAGGTCAAACAGCTAGAAGGACAATACTGTTCATAGATGAGATTCACCGGTTCTCCAAATTTCAGCAGGATGCTCTACTGCCTTATGTGGAAGATGGGACGGTCACCCTGATAGGAGCAACAACGGAAAACCCGTCGTTCGAGGTAATTTCCCCACTACTATCCCGTACTCGAATATTCACACTGGATCCTTTAAGCGACGACGATATAGACGAAATAGTTGAAAGAGCTATTTTGGATAAAGACCATGGTCTAGGTCACAGAAACGTATCGCTAACGCAAGCGTCTCTAAAGTTCCTATTACGAGTTGCAAATGGCGATGCGAGATCAGCCTTAAACACGCTGGAATTGGCGGTGGAATCTACTGAGCCAGATGAAGACGGTAATATCACTGTAGACCTAAAAACCATAGAAGAAGCCGCCCAACGCAACTCACGGTATGACCGATTAGGCGACATTCACTACGACACGATCTCGGCATTCATCAAAACGATACGCGCATCAGATCCGGATGCTGCACTGTACTATTTGGCAAGGATGATCGACGCTGGAGAAGATCCTGTATTTATTGCCCGACGACTTGTGATTTCTGCTTCAGAAGACATTGGACTTGCTAATCCCAATGGACTCGCAGTCGCTATAGCAGCTCAACAAGCTGTCAGTTTTGTCGGGATGCCAGAGGGCCGTATAGCACTTGCAGAAGCTACCATTTATTTAGCCTCTGCACCAAAATCTAATTCGGCCTACACAGCAATCGATAAAGCGCTCGACTTTGTCCGCACGGAACGAGATGAACCTATCCCAAAGCACCTTAGGAACGCGCCGACCGGGCTAATGAAAGACCTCGGATATGGTGCCGGATACGAAAACCCTCACAATAAATCAGGGCACTTTTCACGGTCAAAAAATTTGCCCGAAAAAATCAGCAACATACGATTTTACGAGCCTGGTACATTGGGAGCGGAAAAAACAATGCGCGAAAGATTACTTAATTGGTGGGGCGACAGATATAAATAACCGGCGCATTTACAACAGTATCTTCTAATGATTCCCAGCGTCGGCAACTAAACTTCACACAATGTTTTTCATAACCCGATCTAATGCAGATATGGCAAACTCATAGTCATCTACGGTGACACCATAATGCGTGACAATCCTTAGGTCAGAGTCACCGCCGTTAATGTATACGCCCTCCTCCTTTAATTGTGCGGCGATTTGATCGCCAGTATGCTGAGGGACCCCAAAACGTATGATGTTTGTTTGAATATGCTCTGGGTCTACGGATATCCCAGGCATCTCAGCCATGCGCGAAGCAATGTGCTTGGCTGCATCGTGATCTTCCTGCATGCGCTCTACCATCAAATCAAGTGCGATAATTCCAGCTGCGGCAACTGCCCCAACCTGACGCATCCCAGAACCAAGCATCTTCCGCCACCGATCCGCTTCCTGTATGAAATCCCTTGATCCCACGACAACGGATCCAATGGGACATGACAACCCCTTAGAAAGACAAAAGGTCACCGAATCAACATGTTTCGATAAATCTGAAACAGGTACATCTAGCGCTACAGCAGCATTAAATATCCTTGCACCATCGAGGTGAACGTTTAAACCCTTTTCATGGCCCGCATCTGCCATTGATTTCATATGCTCTGGAGATAACGCACGGCCACTGGAGGCGTTATGTGTATTTTCAATAGTCAATAATCTAGTCGGCGGCTTATGGTAATCACGCGGCTTAACAGCTGAGCGAATCAAATCTGGCTCCAAGAATCCAAATTCATCAGTCTTGATCGGATACAACACAACGCTTCCCAATACCATTGTTCCACCAGCTTCAGAATTCATAATGTGACATTGGTCACCTACAAGTACTTCATCACCTCGCTGAGCCTGAGCAAGTACAGATACCAAATTTCCCTGTGTACCTGAGGACACAAATAAGCCTGCTTCTTTACCTAATAGCTCAGCTGCCTTTTCTTGAAGATGGTTAACTGTGGGATCGTCGCCATATACATCGTCACCGAGTTCAGCATAATACATAGCCTTCTTCATGTCGGGACTAGGGTGAGTCACAGTATCACTTCGCAGGTCTACTCGGATCATCTTCTCTGTCTCCAAAATTAGTTATCGTATCTAGATTTAAATTATGAAAGCGAACACAACTACCACAGATTCTATCCCCACACCGTCTCCGCGCATACGGTACAAACGTATACTCGATTAGGTCTCGTTGTCTCCAAAGTGAAAAATCAAGTAATAGACTTCGGGCACACTAGAAATTCAATGAACAATAATCCGGAAAAAATTAGCCAATCCAGTCATAACAGTCGCGCCAAGTTTACTGATCCATTACCGTGGGTGGTGTTGCTTAGCGTAGTGGCACTTGATCAAGTTACGAAGTGGATAGTCATCGAAACCCTAGCTGTTGGTGAATCATGGCCAGAAACTGGATTGTTTAGGTTTACACATGCCTGGAACACAGGAACAGCATTCTCGCTATTTCAAGGCCAAGGTGATCTACTAACATGGGTGTCACTCGGAGCCGTCTGTGTACTAGCATGGATTTACCGCTCACTAAAAAATCCGCATTGGTTGCTACGTTTTGCTTTCGGCCTACAGTTCGGTGGGGCGATAGGAAACATCATCGATCGCATTAGGCTTGGCCACGTGACAGATTTCTTCGACGTCGGCTGGTGGCCAGTATTCAATATTGCGGACTCATCAATCGTAGTCGGCATTAGCCTAATGCTGATTTATTTCTGGTTCTTACAAGCGAAAATCGATGAAGCACGTTCAAACAAATCGAATTCATCCACAAACCCTATTTCCAACACAGCTATCACTCCAGACCAATCTAATGAACCGAAAGCAACAAATACAAAAGTAACTTAAAGGCCAAAAGTTGACAGAGCTTATCGTCTCAAATAGCCAGTCTGGGCAAAGATTGGATACATTTATTGCAAATAACTGGGATGGTGGACAATCGCGCTCTAAAGCACAACGGGCTATCCAAGCAGGAGAGGTTCTAGTCAACAATAAAGTAGTAAACCGACCCTCCAAAAGAGTGAATCAAGGACAACTCATCGATATAACGACACTATCTAATATTGATCCAAATAGGATACAACCACGTGATATACCACTCGATGTAGCGTATGAAGACGAACATTTAGCAGTGATCAATAAACAAACTGGCATTGCAGTACATCCAGGTGCCGGACACTCTGAAGACACACTAGTTAACGGTGCTATTAAACGGTGGCCACACATAAAAGACATCGGAAAAAGCGATCGCCCTGGAATAGTTCATCGCCTAGATAAAGACACTAGTGGACTAATGGTCATTGCATTGTCTACTCAGGCGTACAATCGCCTTTCCGAAATGATTAGAAAGCGAGAAATTATTAGGATCTATTCAGCTCTAGTGCACGGCATTCCCAAACGACGAAAAGGGATAGTCGATGCACCTATCGGGCGCAGTAAACACAACCGACTGAAGCAAACAATAATGACAGACGGCAAACCATCCCGCACTCACTACTTAGTCGATTACGAAATAAGAGATTTCGCCTACCTAAAAATCAAGCTGGAAACAGGTCGTATGCACCAGATACGAGTACACATGGAAGCGATCGGCCATCCTGTAATTGGTGACAAAACCTATGGCAAAAACAAGAAATTCCCTGAGTTAGACCGACAATTCTTGCATGCATCAAAAATCGAGTTTTTACATCCGATCACTAGTAAATCAATCTCTTTATCTTCAGACCTCCCGGAAGACCTACAAGAAGCACTTCGTAGATTAAATTGAATATTTATACGATCAAAAACGTTTATCCCCTGCCACTTCACTGCTAAAGTTTTTGTAATGACTAATCCCACTTCACCAGTACGGGTGCGATATGCTCCCAGTCCCACTGGTATCCCGCATATAGGTAATATTCGCACTGCCCTCTTTTGCTGGGTGATCGCCCAACAAACAAACGGACAGTTTATTGTCCGCATTGAGGACACAGATAGGAGTCGTTATGACTCCGACGCAGAAAAAGCCATTTTCGAGTCCCTTGAATGGCTTGGATTAGATTTTGATGAAGGACCCGGCAAAGGCGGCTTGCATGGCCCTTATGTTCAGTCCCAACGCCAAGCTACATACGTAAAAGCCGCAGAAAAATTAGTGGAATCAGGTCATGCATATTATGACGACACCACACCCGAACAACTACACGCATTGCGAGAGCGACAGAAAGCTGCCAAGCAGCCACCACGGTATGACGGGCGCGGGCGACATCGTAGCCCCGAAGATATCGAAGAATCTCGCAAAGCAGGACTACCCATAACAATACGCCTGAAGGTTCCAGATCATGGAAAGATCGCATTGGAAGACTCTGTACGTGGAAAGATTACTTTCGAACTCAAAGAACTAGATGATTTCGTCATTTTGAAATCCGACCAAATGCCGACTTACCACCTAGCACATATTCTTGACGACGCTGCCATGGGAGTTACCCATGTAATCCGGGGAGATGAATGGATTTCTAGCACACCACGCCACTTGTTGATTCACCAAGCACTCGGTATAACGCCCCCGAACTATGTTCATGTCCCGCTGATACTAGGTAATGACAAGGCTAAGTTAAGCAAACGGCATGGGGCGACATCGGCTCTTGAGTATAGAGACATGGGTTTTTTGCCCGATGCAGTGTTCAATTTCATCTGCCTACTAGGCTGGTCACCAGGCGACGACACCGAAGTCATGGCACGCAAAGACCTCATTAGTCGTTTCAGTATCGACCGCATCAATGATTCGCCTGCAACTTTTGATGCCGAAAAACTCGAATGGATGAACGGCGTCTACATTCGAAACATGAATACCGACGACTTAATCTGCGCGCTACTACCTTTTATGGAAAAACCTGAATCTGATGGTGGGCTCCCAGATTCGGTAACCCGTCCAATCGATCGAGTCTACTTAAAAAAGTTGATTCCATTAGTACAAGAACGTTTGAAACTCCTTACAGAAGGTACCGAAACTCTCGATTTTTTCTTCATGGAAAATGTGACCCCTTCGGCTGAAGAGCTGCCAGGCAAAAAAATGGACGCGGCAATGACAATTCGAGCACTGGAGGCAGCGCTTGCACTTTGTAAAACGTCTTCACCGTTCGAACCTGAATTCCTGGAATCTGAATATCGTGCATTAGCAGAAAAAATCGAAATGAAACCTGGTCAACTGTTTTCGCCGATAAGAGTAGCAATAACCGGTAAAAAATTCGCCCCACCATTATTCGACACCATGTCTGCGCTTGGTCAGGATCGATGCATAACAAGGATGGAAAATGCAATTTCGACCTTACGGTTGTCGATGGGCGCATAATGAAATCTGTATTTGAATTTCAAAGATTTCATTGACCTATTGATAGAGTAATACCTATACTTTAATGCAATACACTTATGACTTTGATGTATTTTCCAATATTCGTACAAGAGATACGATCAAACTAGATTACGGATCAAGATTACCGTTGGTAGAATTACGAATCAACGAAGGCGAAAGCTTTGAAGGCTTTCTACGGCGCTTCACCAAGCGAGTGCAACAGGAGTCCATTATTTCCGATGCTCGTCGGAGGCAACACTTTGAGCCACCCAGCATCACTCGGAAGAAAACTGCTGCGGCTAAAAAACGCAAGAGTATGAAGGCAACACTCAAGAATATGTAGTGGTCAGCCAAGAATTATAGATATGTGACAAGCACCTCGACTTGATCGAGGTGTTTTTTTGCTAAAAATTTTCACACTCGGTTAACAAATGGAAGGCTATAGACTGTGACTTTATTCTGGGGACGTAGGACAATAGAATCCGATCTCAAGTAACGAATAAGATTTAACATATATTCTATTCGATTTTCACAGGAGCTCCTACAATGAAGTTTGGGATAGTAGTGTTCCCCGGCACATGGAGCGAAACCGATACGCACCACGCCGTGCACGGTGTATTGAATCAAGAAGTCGAATACATCTGGCACGGTAACGACAACATAGAAAAATTCGATGCGATAATTCTGCCAGGCGGTTTCTCATACGGAGATTTCCTTCGATGTGGTGCGATCGCACGCTTTTCACCAGTTATGCAAGCAGTTCGTCAATTCGCAGATAGGGGAGGCCCTGTAATTGGTATCTGTAATGGTTTCCAAATTCTGTGTGAATCAGGCCTACTTCCAGGGGTTCTGATGCGCAATGACCATCTAGAATTCCGATGTATCTGGACGGACCTTCGGGTAGAAAATTCAAACACGATTTTCACGTCACAGACAATTAAAGGCCAGACGTTACACATCCCCATGTCCCACGGTGAAGGCAATTATCAAGCGGATGACATTACTATCCAAAAATTGGAAGACAACGGGCAAATAGCTTTCCGTTACGCTGATTCAGATGGGAATGTAACAGCTGAAATAAACCCAAACGGTTCGATCAACAATATAGCTGGAATCATCAACGATAAAGGAAACGTAATGGGAATGATGCCGCATCCAGAAAAGGCATCAGAAAAATTGATTGGTGGGGACGATGGAAATCTGATCTTCAAATCCATGATCCACAACTTGGTTGGAAGAGTGACCTAACGTTTAAATGCAATGCTCAATCAAGCACGTAAGAAATGGACCCATGTTTTCAAATGCCGGTTAGCAAGGATACCCTAGAAGAAATAGCGCTTAGCAGTGACGAATATGAAGCTATCGTCGACAGGCTAGGCCGAGAACCCAATCCGCTGGAATTAGGACTTTTTGGTGCTCTGTGGTCAGAGCATTGTGGATACAAACACACAAAAGCCCTTCTACGCACCCTGCCTTCTTCTTCCGACCGGCTACTGGTAGCACCGGGTTCTGAAAATGCCGGAGTTGTTGATTTAGGAGACGGATTAGCAGTGTGCTTCAAAATCGAGTCTCACAATCACCCTTCCGCTGTTGAACCTTTCGAGGGTGCAGCGACCGGAGTGGGCGGAATAATCCGCGACATTTTCGCCATGGGGGCAAGACCAATCGCACTATTAAACTCTCTTAGATTCGGACGCCCCAATGATGCACACACACGCTATCTGATGCACGGAGTCATCGGCGGAATTTCTTCATACGGAAACTGCATTGGTATACCGGACGTTGGAGGAGAAATTTTCTTTTCTGACACATATCAAGGCAACCCCCTAGTCAATGCAATGTGTGTCGGCTTGATCGAAGAAGGGAATGTCGCTAGCGCATCTGCGCGCGAACCCGGTGATCTACTTTTGCTAGTTGGGGCTGACACAGGTCGCGATGGCATCCATGGTGCTTCAGGGCTTGCATCTAGATCGTTCGAAGAACAAACCGAAATGCGATCTGCTGTTCAAGTCGGCAACCCTTTTTTGGAAAAAGTCCTTATCGAAGCATGCCTAGAATCTCTTAAACTTCCAGGCGTAGTTGGCCTTCAAGACTGCGGAGCTGCAGGGATAACATCTGCTGCAATCGAAATGGCTGAACGCTCAGGCATGGGGCTCAAATTGATGATCGACCGAGTACCTAGAAGAGAAGAAGAGATGACCCCATACGAAGTGATGCTATCAGAATCACAAGAGCGAATGCTGTTAGCGGTGACGCCAGGTAAAGAAGCACCTGTTTTTAGTTTGTTTGAGAAATGGGATCTCGAGGCTACTGTAATCGGTGAATTCGAAATTGGCGCGGACGTTCGTATTTTTGATAAAGACGACGAAGTTTCCTCAACCCCTGTGGTCACGCTTACCGACGCTCCTGAGTATAAATTCACAGCAAAAAAACCTGATTGGCTGAGCGATAAACAAAAAGCAGATCTCACTAAAATTCCGTTGCCATTAAAGCCACCAGCATGGATCCTAATACAGATGCTGTCCGCACCAAATATTGCCTCGAAGTTTCCGATATACAGGCAATACGACTACCACGTTCAGACAAACACCGTAGTCGAACCAGGAGGTGACGCAGCTGTGCTGAGACTGAAAGGATCAAAACGAGGAATTGCAGTGTCTACTGACTGCAACGGACGCATCTGCTATCTCGATCCGGAAGTTGGGACAATAATCGCTGTGGCTGAAGCCTGTAGAAATCTATCAGTTACCGGTGCGGAACCTGTTGCACTCACGGATGGCCTGAATTTCGGAAACCCAGAAACACCCGATGTTCAGTACCAACTTACCCAATCAATAGCCGGTATGGGCCGAGCCGCCGAAGCATTTGGCATACCCATTGTCAGCGGGAACGCAAGCCTTTACAACCAGTCATCAGGACAAGATATATTCCCCACACCGATAATCGGCTCATTAGGGCTGCTCGAAGATGTTGAAAAACACGTTACCGCAGGATTCAAAAATGATGGTGACTTAATATTGGTCTTGGGGTCTCATAATACATGGGACAACATTAATGGTCTTGCAGGAAGCGAATACCTAGACTTGATTCACAATCAGGTGATTGGACAACCAAAAATAAACTTAGACCTTGAAATACGTACTCAATCAGCTTGCCGCGAAGCTATCAATAAAGACTTGTTATCTTCGGCTCACGACGTCTCAGACGGTGGCATAGCGATCGCGATTACTGAATCTGCGGTAATTGGAGACATAGGCTGCTCAATTGTTGAAGATCCAGGAAACCGATGGGATGCGGCAATGTTTGGCGAGTCTCAATCACGCATAGTGATCAGCCTACCGAAACATAATCTTCAAGAAATAGAAGATATCGCAAACGAATTTAAAGTTCCAATCAAACAAATAGGCAAGGTAGGTAGTGAATACATCAACTTTGGATCCGGAACGGTTTCATTGTTACTTTGCGACGCCAAAGATGCTTGGGAAAACGGCTTTAGTAGAGCTACTGCCGACTAAAATTTGAACACACCAGAAATTGCCAACATCTCGGAATTACTTGAGCGGTACGACTCGCTTTTTTTTGATTCTTTCGGAGTCCTTGTAGACGGCGTAGAGGCGCTTCCTGGGGCAATCGAACTTGTCGAGCATATGAATAGAGAAAACACAAATTACTTTATTGTTACTAATGATGCGTCTGTTTCTATCCGTTCTAGAGCAAACAAATTTGCTTCCCAAGGACTCAATATTCCAACCAATCGAATCGTAAATTCAGGAAGTCTGATCACGGATTACATCGCCGCGAAAAGTCTAAAAGGCGCTCCTGCGTTGGTGTTAGGGACAGACGCCGTGCGTGATTACACAACCGCTGGTGGCGCAATACTAGTCGATATTAAAAGTGAACAGGAACCTGATCTTGTGGTGGTCGGTCATAGTAACCCATATGATTGGGAATCTACCCTCGAATATTTGCTTAATTTGCTCGGTAGAAGATTCCGTTCAGGAAATCCGATCAAATTAATTCTTCCAAATCCCGACTTTATTTATCCAAATGGCCTAAACAAGTTTAGTTTCGGAGCAGCGTCATTTGTAAACCTTCTCGAACAGGCTCTCTTACGACTACATGGTTCCCATGACGAATTAACAGCTATAAAACTCGGAAAGCCGTCTGAGCCTATATTCAAGTCAGCACTGTTGCGAGCAAAAACTTCAAATGCAGTCATGATCGGAGACCAGCTAGAAACCGATATCCTTGGTGCGAACCGAATGGGTTTAGACTCTGCAGTAGTAACCACAGGCATTAACCGTAAATCTAGTGCAGAAGACTTCAAGGAGGTTACCAAAGATCAAACTCCGCGGTACATACTTCGTTCCCTCATATAAAATCAATTAACCAAACATAAAGTAATTCATGCAGATGCCGTATTACCACACTTGCTACGGCAAAGATCAGCCCAGATAGCGATGCCAACTTACGTATATAAGTGCTCCGAAAATAACCATCTTTTCGAGATGGTTCAGAAGTTTAGTGACAAACCAGGTGCTAACTGTCCCACTTGCGGCAGTAATGCCAATCGGCAGATCTCAGCACCAACCGTTATCTATAAGGGTTCAGGCTTCTATACCACCGATTACGGATCTGGGTCCAGTCCAAATTCCAAAACAAACGAGAAACCATCTTCTAGCTCGTCTGATTCTGATTCAGGTTCATCGGCAAATACGTCATCTTCTGATTCGCCAGGAAATAAGAGCACAGGAAAATCTGATACTTCTGGGACTGGTCATTCACACTCACACGGCTCCAGTACGCACACCCACTAACGACCACTAACATTAAGTCCATCAATGCGAGCGATTATCCAAAGAGTAAACCGCGCATCCGTCATAGTCGACAACGAGGTAGTCGGTGATATCAGTAGAGGCTTGTGCCTACTAATAGGAATCGCTCATGAAGATACGATGGATGACCTGAATTACATTGTCGACAAAACTTTAAACATGCGAATCTTCCCTGAAGAGTCAGGAAGTTCTGGTTTCGACCAATCTGTACGTGACATCAGCGGGGAGTTGCTTCTTATAAGTCAATTCACTCTCTATGCTTCAACCCGTAAAGGACGTCGACCAGGATTCACTGACGCAGCTCACCCTGAGCAGGCCAGATCAATGTTCAACAATCTTGTGGACGCTTTCAGGCTACACAGTGGACTTACCGTGGCAACAGGTATTTTCGGTGCGTCGATGAAAGTTGAAATCGTAAACGCAGGACCAGTTACCATAATTTTGGATTCAACAGATAGGCATAAACCCAGAAAAAGCTAACGCGCCTGATCCTCACAGAATAATTGCATCACCTATTGTGATGACCAGCTGGCGATAGTCCCAGATCCTAGGCTTTTTGGAGGGGAGTTG
>MDTE01069641.1_pt1 | contig 18508 bp, 28 predicted proteins | sample 811231 | NCBI WGS metagenome assembly MDTE01 (sample SAMN05326651, study PRJNA326480) | marine metagenome | isolation source: seawater | place: Indian Ocean: Red Sea | collected 2010 | reverse complement strand
TTGAAACATGATTAAATTTGCAATTTTAAAAGCACTATCTTTTTCAAGTGTGCTTGTATTACTGCTTATTGTAGCCCTATCGCCTCTGTACGTCACTATGGGGTTAATGACAAGGCAAATGCAAGAAAAGGTTAATTAATCAGCAGGGTCGGGTGTATTGGTCTTAGCCCACTCAAGATACTTTTGATAATCGGTGTTTGCTTCGTCAAAAGGAATAATTTTAACACGATTTGTTGAGTCTGAATACTCTACTTGATCTACAACAGATGTAAGAGAATTTTTAATTAATTTGTAAGTCATAATTCTGCTGAAACTGCAACAAAGGCACTAGCATTATTACTGTAAGAAAACGCTGCACCTCCTTGTAATAAATTTCCAGAGAGATAGCTGCTGTCAGTCTGTATTCCTCCCGCCTTTGTATGAGCATAAAGTAATTGTGTAGGTCTGTTTGCTGTTACATTACTTAAATTTCCATAAAAGGCATAATAGTTAGTGCCTGTAGTAAATTCGAGTGATGGTGTAGCCCTTTTTTCTACCCAATTACATTGATGATGAGTTTCATTAGCACGATACATTGAAGCAATACCGCCCCAAGTTTTACCACTACCACTTACTAAAACTTCATAATATCTCTGACAAAGAAACAATTCTTGTGCAAATGACCTATGCTCAAAATCTGTTGCCACGCTGCCTACTTCTAATTGAACTCCTGTAATATCAATGGTTGAATCGTTTGTTGTGTACCATGTTGTTGTATGGTCTGGTGTTCTTGTCGTTCCAGAAGAATAAGCAGCCCAAGTATCAAGAGAAACACTATTATCTGTATAGCTAGTACCAAGAAAGGGATAAATTCCAAATTCCAATCCATTTCCAGTATCATCATCAATCTGTAAATTAGAATTACCAGCAATACTTTTTGTCACTTTTGTCCAAGTATCAGCAGTTAAAGCCATTGAAAAAGGATATATATAATTTCCTCCATCAGTTGCTTTTAAAAAACCATAATAAGTTTGTGAAACACTAGCTCTTATCCAAAATGATAAAGTTATAAAACTTGAAGATGATGTATAATTCCAACCACTATTTGCTACATCTTGACCTTCAATAGCTTGTTTAAACTGTGTTTGGTCGCCTGTTGCAGCACCACCTGTCTGATTACCATTTTGAAATCTTAAATATTTTCTAAAACCAGAACTGTAAGGTGTGTCTGAACTTGTTAAAGAACCTTGTGACATTGTTGGGGTTTCATCAAGTCCGTAACTAAAAGTGTAGAATCTATCAATACTAGGGTAGCCATTAGCAGTACTACCGCTTGTTCCACGTTGAGCCACTTGCATAGCTCCATTAATTATCAAGTTCTTCGTACCAATACTGCCACCATTTATAGAAGTAATATTGGCACTACACGTTCCATCAGAATTGTTGACAGTAATAGCAGCAGTACTGGCTCCTACTCCTTTTATAGAATTTACCTTGATCTCTGACATAATTAACTAGGTTTTGGGTTAGAGTCCTTGACGTTTTTTATGTGGCTAGCCCACGTTCCAGTTGTATCTAGTTTACCAGCAAGCATATCGGCATACAACATATCAAGTTGATCTCCAAAAGAAGCATAAATTGTAGAGCCATTTGTTGTTCTATCAGTTTTGTATTTAACAGCAGCAGCTTCAGCGTCTAGCGTGGTTCGTGCAGCATCAATTTTGCTTTGCTCTAAAGAAATTGATTTATTATCTTTATCAAAAGCTCCTGTACTATCAAAAATAGTTATTGCATTAGGGTATGCTTTTCTTATTGCATCGTGATCTAAACTCATGCTGCTACCTCCATAAGTGTAATACTTGAATAACCTCTGGAGTAATTACTATTATCACTATTTGTATGATCTTTATTTAGGTAGATAGTTTTAGATGAATTAGAGTCGTGACTAAATCTATAACTATAAGTAACTGAACTTGTAGTGTTTGGAGAATCTAAAAACTCATGTGTAATCATTCCAATCCTTCCAACACTTGTGATATAAACACCTCCAGAAATCATTTGCCTGCTAGTTCCTGTTATTCCTTTTGCTCCAGCAATAGCTGAACCATCTTTAAATAGTTGTGTAAATACCTGTTTATCATCACTTATACCTACTATTAAACTAGCTCTTACTAATATTTTACTACTTGTCGCTGATGGTGTAATAGCTTTAGAAATTAAATCAGTTGATAATGTAGGTGATGCACCGACAGATGCAGAAACTTGATAAGTTAGAGGCTCTTGAACAACTTGTAAAATTTTACCTGCAGTTGCAGTTGTAGCAATCGTTCCATCTGCTACGTCTGGAATTGTAAAAACCCTATTATTACTAGATGATGAAGGTGCTTGTAAGCTGAAAGACCCACCACCTGATGCCGCGTTTAGTTTAATCTTTGCTGTCATTTATGCCGCCTCCAATGCAGCAACTTTTGTTTCTAATACTTCAATTTTAGCAATAGCTTCCTGTAATGCAGCCGTAAGTAAAGGAACAAGTTTACTTTGATCTATTCCTTGAGGTTCGATATTACCTTTATCATCTACAGCATCTTTAGTACCAACAACAGCCTCTGGCACTACTTCTGCTGCTTCATGGGCAAAAAATCCATCAAGTACAGTTTTATTTGGATTTTCTTTAAAATTAAATCTATAAGGTTTTAATTGCTTAAGTCTAGTTATGCCATCTGATATTGAAACGACATTTTCTTTTAACCTATAGTCAGAAGATGTTGAATAAGTGGTTGAATCAGTATTTACTTGTATATAACCTCTTTGACTTCCATAAGTGCGAAATCTCATTGCAACCCACGCTTGGAAAGCATCAGTTCTATCAAAACTTATTCCTGTTGTATCACCACCTACATAAACATCAAGAGAGCTAGTTTGTATTTTACTTGCAGTAGCTGTATCTGTAGTCCTACCGACTAAAAGATTGCCATTAGTTAATAGACGCATACGTTCACTATCATTGCTCATAAACTTCATGGCGTGATTACTTTGTGTGCCAACAGTTGCACTATCTGAACTCATAAAAATATCGTAATTTACATTACCGCCGGTACCTGTAAATCTTGACCTAGAATTACCCGCTGAAACGTGTAAATCGGTTGCAGGCGATGTAGTCCCAATTCCTAAACGACCATTGCTATCAATTGTTGCTCTTGTCGATCCACCTGTATTTATATTGACAGTATCAGATGCAAAATTTATTCCTGTATTACTATCCGTCCCTGTTATTGCCGGTGCGGAAGCTGAACCATCAACCCCAGAAATGCCAGTAGTGCCGTTAATGTTTAATGCCATAATTAAAGAATAACTAAAATCGCTCCGCTTGGCACGGTTATCGTGACACCGGAATTTATTGTCGGGCTGACCGTGTGAGCGTGTTTTCCGCTACTAAGGGTGTAACTTGTAGTGGCAGTTTGGTCAGACTCAAAGAAAACTTCGTCAGTTCCGCCTCCGGTAGCTCCCGCACCTCCGCCTATAGCACCCCACGCACCGTTATTATATCCTTCGAACTGATTTAAAGTACTATTATGACGAAACATTCCTACGGCAGGGGAGCCATCTCTTTGTGCGGTCGTACCGCTTGGGATAGTTAAACTAGATGTATAGTTATGAATAACTTTTCCCGTAAAAGTACCACCCGTCAAAGGTGCTAAACCGAAAGCCGTAGTTGCTACGGGGCCTATAGTTACATATCCATTATTAGCCGCGTTTCTAATTTTTAAGTTTCCATCAGATGTATCAACGTGCCATTGATATGCGTAGTTAGTAGTTAAAGCACCGGACTTACTATTATTAGACGCTATTGCTTGTAAAACATTATTTAAGTCAGTTCTAACCGCACTTCCCGTTCCGTTATCAATTATAAAATCGTGTTCAGCCATTTTACGGAATGTTTTATTTTATTTTATCAGCCTTTACCAAAACCGACAGCTTGATATGTAAAATTTCTATCTATTGAAGCATTTGAACTATTTTTAAATTCTACGGTGAAACCAGTAGATGATACGTTGGTTACTAAAAAGTAATCTCCACTAACCATATTTTGTGCGTTTATACCAACCGAAGGTAAATTACTGTTGGCACCTAAAATAGAACTTGTTCCAACAAAAAACGGGTGTTGAAAAGTAATATTTTTTTGACCCGCTCCGCTTGCCGTTAAATTACCTTGTTCTGTTCTTCTCTGTATAGATGCCGTATAACCTAGTTGCGATACTTTTATATCTTGAGCGGTATCATCGCTCGTAAGTTTTGCCCTAAATTGAAATCCTCTTCCTTTATAAGTACCGTTGGCAAAAGTTTGGAAATCTGTATAAGTAGGCGAACCAGAAGTTGGATTATCTTGCGTTACACGGACCAACATTTCGGCGTTGACTTCCGTAGCGGTAGCACCGTCAAAGTCGGTTATATCATCTATCAAACCTCTAGAATCAAACAAATCGGAAGGATAAAAAGCTTCGGTTAAAAAATGACGTTTTAAATCTAAACTAAATACTCCGCCTAAATCTAAAGTATCGCCACCGGCAGTTCCTCCAAAATCATAGGTTCCTAAAGGTAATATGCCACCAAAATCATCTAAAGAGCCTACGGCATCAAAATCGGTTATATCATCAAAATTACCTCCGCCGACTAAATTTAAAGTATTAGTAGTCGCGTCGAATGCAACATTATTTTTTGTTCCTTGAAACTTAGGACTATCTAAATCTTCGCGTCTAGTTTGGGCAATTAAAGGTGCTAAATTATCCGGTAAATCAATAATTACACTTGTCTCTCCGGCACTAAATCTTCCACCATCATCACGAAATTTTAAAATATATTCGCCTTCTAGATAAGGGACTTCCGCTGTTGTAGTATTACCGGCTAAAGCTTCTATAAGATCGGTGCTATTAGAAAAAGTGCCGTTGCCATTTGTTAGCGGAGAATGCCTTACATACACTCGGCCACCGTGCGTCACATCCAGATCGGTCGCTAAATTCCAACGTAGCCTTACTAATTTTTCATTAATAGGTTCCGCCGTTAAACCGGTTACGTTACTAGGAACCGCAGTTTTTCCTACGGCGTTAAAAGTTAAATTAGTAGAAGTAGCCGATAACTCTAAAGCGGTATTAAAACTAAAAACTTCTATTTCATAAGTACCTATAGACGTATTAAATATTTCGAAATCGGGGCTAGAAACGGTATTAGAAACAAAATTACCATTATTAAATCTATAGTTAACTTGATATTGAGTTACGCCAGTTATAGGTTGCCAACTAATAATTAATTTACTTACGGCTTGATTATTTATAACAACTAATTTTTCTTCGGCTTGTAAAGCATTAGGAGGGTCTTTTAATTCATTTAATATACTTACGGTCCTAGTAGGTAAAGACGCTCCGTCTTCTATAAAGGCATATTTTTCATTAACGTAAGATAAAGCCGTTATTGCATAATTAATTCCGTCAACTTCTTCGACCGTTATCACCCTATAAAGTTGAGATTCAACGGTATCATTAGAAATAATCCAATTAGCATTTACGTTTGGGGTTTGGGAAAAAGCAGATGTAACTGTAATCGTCGCACCACTAACAGAACTAATATTTTTACTTTCTATAGTTCCGTCGGGCATAATTACACTTAAAACTGGATTATTAGCCGTAGGTAAGTCTGTATTAGCCGAATTATCAACCGTAAGGACCGTCGTAGAAGTAACCGAAGCAATCTTACCCCCGCGTCTTAAACCGCTTCTAACAGGATCTGCGATAGCTATTACAGCACTCGGTCTTACTACTACGCCGCTATCTATAGAAGTAGAAAAAGTAACAACCTCCGATTCATTTTGCTCTGCGAATAATATTGCTTTTCCTAAACGGGCCGCTTGACCTCTAGAAGTACACGCAAAAGCTTTTACTTGTTTTATTATCGAACCAAATTTAGCTATAGCGTTAGCATCTTCTACGACTTCAAAATCTATTTCTTGGGTATCCATATTAAAATAAGAAACCGAAACTACACTATGTCGTTGCTTTAAACTACTACCGCTATAGTTAAACCCCTCGCTCGTCACATTACTCAAGTTAAATAAATAACTAGCCGACGCAGGGCTATCTTGTTTAAGGCTTATACTTCCGGCGGTCCATATAGGCATGCATCTCATAACGCCGGATAATTCATTTATAAGGTCGAAGGCCTCGCCCGAACCTTGAATATTTACGTTGCATGAGAACCTCGCCTCTAGCCCACCAAAACCGTCGCTAACTAAAGTATTAGCAAACTTACTAGCCGTTACAAACGAAAATAAATCTAAATTACTATCGGTTATATGGTCGCCAAACCCATAACGACTATTAGTCAAAAGGTCTAATAAAATCATAGCGGGACAAGAAGTCCATACCGCCGCACCGAGAGTTCCGTTAAAAACGTAGCCGTCGGGATAAACTATTCTTCCGGTCGTAGCGTCGACCGTCGGTGTACCAGAACCATTTGCTCCCGCCGCCGGAATACGGACTTTAATACCTCTAACTCTAAATTTACGACGTGGGATAGACCCGAACTGCATAGAATCTAATCTAATAGCCGCATACGCACTATTAGCGTAGGTATTAGAGTCGTCTATTATTTCGGCGATACTTGTCCACTGAAAAGCATTAATTAAAGATGAATTTGTACTATCGGGGGTAATTCTAGAAACCCTTATATCTACCGGAAAAGCACCGGTTAAATTAACGCGATAATCTCTTTGATAAGCGTCTGCGGTCCTTCCCGTTACCGTATCGGTAATAACGTCGGTAAAACCCCCCGAATTATATTGCACCGATATTTTAAATTGAACACTAGAACCTAATAAGTCTCCTTTATCGGTAGCTTCTTGAATTTGCGGAAAACTTATTGTTATTTTTGCCGCGTCAACATTACTATTAGTTATTTGTCTAGTAACCGGAGCAGCCACAGTAACGGTAGTGCCTACACCAGTCACAGATGAGCTACTTTCTATACCCGCTATTTTTGTTTGGTTACTTGTACCAAAACGGGGTGTAAAATCTACATCTTTAAAATTAAAATCTACATCTGCGGGGCTTGCGGAATTAGCGTTTGACCTTAAAACGGGCGTGTCGTTAAGAAAAACATCTTTGAGAGCGGCGTTATTATAAGCCGTAGTTCCCTTAGTTAATCCTTCTTTAGATGCTGATGCAAAACCTTCGATTTCGCCTTCACTTATCAAATCTAAGAAAGTTGCAAACTGCCTACTATGTAAAGTATCGGGTGTTCTAGTCGGTTGGGGTGGTGGTGGAGGAGAACCTCCTCCTCCGGAACCTCTAATAATTTTTTTAGTCATGCTCTTACCTGTTCAGTATCTACGGCCCCACTTATGACTACAGAGCCGGTAAAAATTTCTCCGTAAACTAAAGGAACCGGAGTTCCCGCCCTCGTAGTTTGTTGTGTACCACTAAAATTAAAAGATATTCTAGGGTCTTGCTCGCTATTGAAGTCCGGTAATTTTGGGACCGGAAATAACATATCACTAACGCCGGATAATAAAAGTCCGGCACCTATACCAAAAGCGGCCTTAGCTCCTAAACCGGCGGAAGCAAATCCAAAACCTTTAGCACCAAAAGCCAACGGATTAGCAAAAACGCCGCCTACGCCAAAAGATAAAGCTATTAGTGCACCGCCTAATAATATTTTTCCTAAACCCCGACCGGCACCTTGTATTACCGGTACAAAATGTATATCTTCTTGTCCTATAGGGTGGTGTATTTCAGTTTCGTCTATCGAATAATTACCAACTTTCACTTGATAATATTTAGGGTTCATATATTCTTCTATTCCGGCAAAATTATTAATTAAAAAACTTACGGCTTGACTTAAAGTTTCTACTTTTACTTCAAACTCTTTGTGACCAACGAAATTGGCTAACTCTCCGTAAAGTTTTATTTTACGCAACATAACGTAACCTCTTGCCGGTACATTTTAAAAGCCACTCCGAGTAAGGCTCTATACAACTTAGTCTATCGGTTAAATGATGTAAAACATCGCCGTCTAAAAAAATTGCCACATGATTTAAACCGGAAGTTAAAATAGACATAAATAAAAGATCGCCATATTTTAGTTTTTCGTCTGGTCTTAATTCTCTAAAACCCGTTCTCCAAGCACACCTTTCAAACATAGGGTCTTTATTAAAATCTTCTAAAGTAGTAGGTCTTTCCCAATCTTTTAAATTTATATTTAATTTTTCTTTATAAAAGTCCCTTACTAACGTGTAGCAATCATTAACCGCCCACGCCCACTCTCTACCTATTAGGGGAGCTTTATATCCGGTAGGTTCTAAACTCCCCCAAGTTTCTGTTTTTGGATTTACTATATGCCATTTTAAACCGCTTTGTTCGCAAGCAACTTTATCGCTTTGACTCGGAACGGGCGGTGTTACGGGGTGGCTGTGAACTATGGCAATAATATCGCCTAAATTATCTCCTTTTACATAATCTTCGGGGTCTAAGATAAAACATTGATGAGCGGTTTGACTTAAATTACCGCAAGGGAAATATTTTTCTTTGCCCCTTATATTTAATAAAAGGCCGCAAGATTCTTTAGGGTCTTGGTCTTTCGCATGAGCGAGTGCTTCTTCTTTCCAAGTCATGCTATAAAAGTTCCTATCGAGGGGAAGTCGGCTCTCGTGCATTGTCTTTTTGGAGCTCTTATACCGGCAAGGTCGAAAACGGCGGCAAGTTCAAAAGTAACTACCTCTCTATTTTCACTTGCTTTTCTATCTATTTTATAAATTTCGCGTGGAAACTCTGCCGTAGGGTCCGGCGTTCCTAAATTATTTACTTGTTGGGAAGATGTTGTGGTAACAGTTGACGTTGTGGTATTTGGATTATTCATAGTAATAGTATTACCCATAGCATTTCCGTGAACGGTGCAATAGTATCTCAAATCACTAGGAGCGGAAGGGTAAACCGGTTGATAAGTAACGGTTGCTCCGGCATTTCCGGCAGTACCGGCGTTAGTAGTTGTTTGCTGACCTCCGGCATCTGATTTAATTCTTAAAGGGTGGCCACTATTAGAATTATCCTCTTGGTTGAATATATAAGTAGACCCACGTTTCATAGTTATAACGGGTTTATTAACACCGTTTAAAAGAAAAATATTTATACCGCCGACATTTGCAACCGTTACCGTATAAGTTACCGTTTCCGCGTCAGCGGGGTCGGCTATAGTTTCGGTTGAGGTACTTGTAGTTGTAGTTACCGGAAAATTTATATTATCTAGGTAGCGGGCAAGGGTTCTTATTCTCGTAACGGTCGCTCCGGTCAAATCATTACCTACAGTAACGGCGTTAACGTTTAATAAAATAGCGGTTATAGTTCCTAAAGCATTAGATACCGTAAGAGTCGGGCGTGGTAGTTGTCCTCTTTGATACGCAAAACCTTCGGCTTTAATAGGAAGTTTAATATAAGTATTTCCGGCCCATACGACATCGCCGCTATTATTTAAACTTGTACAGTTATGAAACCTATAAGTTTGAGCGGAGCCATGTAAAGCTAAAGTAGTTTCTAAAGTAAAAAGTTCTATTATCGAAGAAGGATTGATTTTTTGTAAATCGCTAATAATAGGGCCTGTACTCATGGCTCAAAAACCTCCCGAAAAGTAGCGGTTATAGTTGCTCGGTCATTTGTATAAATATTTTTAGACCATTTATCACAAACAAATTTCATAGCACTAGGTTCTTCCGGCGGAGTAAAATCAAAACTTGCTTGGTCGTTCGCACGGGCATCTAAAAATGTCTCGATAGTGTCCGCATCTGTTTCGCTTACGTTAAAAGTTAAATTAAATATTTTTGGGTTTTGGTTTTGGGCTAATCCAAACATAATTCTATGCTCGTAACCGTCGGCGAATCTGACGGTCCTAGTTACCGGTGCATTATTTTTTCTAGTTCCGTATGTAGGTTGTATTGTAGGAAAAGTGGCCATTATGCAAGTAAACCTCCGGCACGTTTTTGTTGGACTATTTCAGATTGTACCGCCGCCGCTATAAGGCGACCTAATTCACGACCCTCTTCTTCATCTCCTTCAACATTACTACCGGTTGCATCTACGCTGACGTTGACCGTTACGGCACCGCCGCCACCTAGTTTATTATTAGGAATAACTGTTCCCGCTACGGAAGGAACAAAAAGTTCGGGACCTTTTTCTCCAACTAAAGCTGCTTGACCAACGGTAGGTCGGCCACCGGTAGCAAAAGTATCTAAGCTACTAAAAATACCCCCAAACGTAGAGCTTAAAAAAGTATTGATCCCTAATCTTAAAAACTGTCTAGCTATATCGTTTAATAAAGCTCTAGCACTTTCCGCTAACGATTTAGTTTGCATAACGGCATCTACTAAAGCATCGGAAACTCCCGTAGCTATAGAATCGCCTATTTTTTTGAAGGTTTCATCAAGTTTTTTAGCGGCCTCGTTTGCTTCTTTTATTTTGTCGGCTTTTTGTTCTAAAGCAAAATTATTTCTCATTAACTGTTCTAATTCATCTGCCTGTTGACCTTCAAATTTTTCTCTCATAGCTGTTATTTCTTGCTCTAGCTCGACCTCTTTACGTTTTTCTTCATTAGCCACTAATAAAAGTTCATTTCTATTTTTAAGTTTTGTTGCTTGTTCTTCTAAAGCTTTTTTCTGTGCCTCGAAAGATTTTGTTATTTCTTCCCCTTGAGCTTCTTTTAATCTTTGATTTAATTTATCTAAAGTTTTAGTCAAATTTTCAGCTTGTGTATTTAACATCATGGAACTGCCGGCCCCGTGAGCAAAATAATCTGACAGAAGATCAAAAATAATATTTGATCTGCTAGCTTTTTCATTAAGATCCGCAATTTTATCTTCAGTTTCCTCTATTTTTACTTTTAATTCTTGTACAGTTCCTTCTTTAAATAATCTATTTAGTTCTTTTTGATTATTTACCGTTTTCATTATTTCTACGGCTAAAGCACTAAAAGCTATAACTGCTAGACCAACACCAGTTTTAGCTAAAGCTATTTTAAAAGCATTAGCCGCAGCCGTGGCTTTAGCAAAACCGCCCGCCGTAGCGAATGCCATAGTCGTAGTCATACCTAAATTACCGCTTGCCGCCATAGCCGCCATAGACATAGTCGCAAAACTAGCTTTTAAAGCAATTACTTTCGCACTTACTAAAGCAAAAGCGGCCGAAAGACCTTTTACACCTAAAGCCAAACCCGCAACTATTGCGGTAACTTGACCCGCTTCAGAATCTGCAAAGTCCGCTAACGCTCGGACAAATCTTGTTAAAATTACCGTAGCGTCTAAAACAACCGGTCCTAATAAATCTCCTACCGCGATAGATAACTTTTCTAATTCATTATTTAATATTTTAAAAACCATCGTCGGGTCATCTGCCATAAGTTGTTTTAACATTTCCGAACCGCCTTCTTCTATCTTCTTAAACGCTTTAACCATCACATCGCCGGTAATTTTTCCTTGAGCCGCCATATCCCTTAGTTGCCCGACTTCTACTCCTAATATTTCTGCAACGGGTGCTAATACGACCGACATTTGCTCTGCAATACTATTAAATTCATCGCCCCTTAAAACTCCGGAACCTAAAGCTTGCGTTAACTGCCGCATAGCACCGGCTTGTTCTTGAGTAGATGCTCCCGACAATATTGCGGCGGTATTAAAACCGTTAAAGATCGTAGCAACATCTTCCATAGAGGTTCCTAACGGTCCTAAACGTGCTTGTAAATTAGTTACCGCTTCTAGAGCGTCAGTAGCACTAAGTCCAAACTTTCGCTCTGCTTCGGCTGCTAAATTTAAACTATCTCTAAACGTGCCGTTTTCTTCAGTTAATAATTTAAGCCTTGTTTGTAGTTTTTCAAAATTAGCTGACGCAAAAACAGTTTGTTTAGCTAAAGCCGTAAAACCTACACCGACTAAAGCTGTTTTTAAACCGCCAAACGCTCTTTGTAAAGTATTTGTTTGATTCTGGACACCCTTTAAAGCTCTAGTCGCCTGACTCGTATCTACTCTTAGGGTTACTATACTTTCGGCCACTAATTAAATTAATTATTAATTATATATTACCGGTTTTTTGCTCTTTGCCGCAAAAGTTTCTCTTTTTCGTGTTTGTTTTCGTAATAAGCAGCCCAATAAATAAATTCTTCTTCGGTTAAATCTTTACGAAGTTCTTCTACGGTCTTACCTAATTCAGTTGCGAGGAAAAACTCAAAGTTAAGCCAGTTATTCCTCTTTATACTTTTTTTGCTGTATCTAAATCTAATTTAACTTCAAATAAAAAAAGCTCTACGTCGTTTAAAACTTTTTCCGGTAATAATCTTTGTAAGTCGGGAACGTCGGCCATAGAAAAGAATTTAGTACCATCTTCTTTTTCGGCCATTTGACAAAGAAGTTGCGTAGAAACGACAAGAGCGTCATCAGTATTAGCGGCTTTTTGAGCTTTTTGCCTATCGTATCTAGTAAGGGGCGGAAAATATAAATCTATTTTACTTCCGTTCGGTGTTTCTAATTCATACTTACGTCTTTTAGACATTACGTCGCCGTAGGCTTCCGTAAGTAGGTCTATGCCTCTTTTAGTCATAAATTATTTTTTTAATTACCCTAATCTACTATATAGCTGAGGTTATGGCACCTGATGTTATAAACGAAACATTGATTACTTGTGTCTCTCCTAAAGTTGCACCGTATTCAGCACTCGTAATAATACCCGCAAAACTTATTTTTTTAGCTGAAGTATTAGAGTCTGGAAACAACTCAAAAAGAGCATCTGCAGGGTCGCCGGTAGTTAATACGTCATCTATAAAAGTTGTATAGCCCGCACCAGTTTCGGAAGGATTATATAAAAGTTCTACCGAACCCTCTCCCGAAATAAGTCCGCCTATAAAAGTTTTAGCTGTGTCCCCTTGTTTAGTTGTTTCGTGTGTATCTTTATTTATAGTTAAAGACCATGATCTAGTTTGTCCTACGTCGGCTTCGGTACCGCCCGCGTTCTCGAACATTACTTTTCCGACGTCACCTCTAATAGCAGCCATAACGATTTAAGTAGTTTATATATTTAATACTTTATCCTTTTTTGGATATTTTTGCATCTTTTTTTTCATTTTTTAGTTTTTCGAAGTATCTTTTACAACGCCCGTCCCAATAAGCGGGGTCACGGGTCCCTTTTACAACTTCTATGACGTCGAGCATTTCTTCGGTTATTTCTAATTTAGCCATAATTAAAGTGATTCAAATGTTTCAAATGTTATTCGGAGTTGAGTAACAAATTTACCTTCGGGTGCAACCGTAAGTATTTCTGGTCCAACCGCCGCGTCAAAAATAACACCGGAAACTGTAATTCTATTGTAAAGGTCCCTTAAACGTTTGCAAATAGTAAAATTTGCCCCCGAACCTATACCGTCTTCAGTAAATACATTTAAAAGTACTAAACCGACTATAGAGTTAGAGGCATTTGTTTGATCTCCCATAGAAATTAAAGTGCCTCCCCCAAAGCTTACTTCACATTGAACAAAACTATCTTGGCTTTTAGAATCGAAAGGCATATTAGAAAATACAACCGGAATAGCCGGACTACTTGCTAACTCTGTAGCTAACCTTCCTTCGATAGTTGCTCTTACGGTATTTAAATCAGTAGCGGACATTTAACTTTCCCTAATTATTTTTTTAAGTTGTTGCGGTATATATTGTTGCGTCAGTTGCTTTGCTTGTAGTTCGGGAAAACCTTTTATAGTACCGCGTCTAGTTCTATATCTACCTTGCCAACTAGGAGGTAAATTAGTCCCGTAAATAACGGGCTCGGCATACTCAACGGGATTTATAATAGTGCCTTTAAATTTTTGTATATCGGTTTGCCAACCTCTAAATAAATTACCGGTATCTTGAGGGGTTGCTTTTTTAGCTCTTCTAGTCCAATCCAAAGTAACTTTAGCTACAAGCTTTTGAACCGCTTCGGCCATAACATCATCTATTTGGTCTAACCTTATTTGTCTAGCCATTAGGACCTCAAAAATAAATCAAAATAAACGGCAGTATTTTCTTGCTCTTCGGTCACTACTCTTACTATTTGATATACGACGGAACTAATAACAACTTTATCTTTAGGAGTAGGTGTAAAAGTTAAATCTTTAGCGGCTACGGTAACTTTTTTATCTTCCGCTTGGATTAAATCATTTACCTCGTTATTATTAACGTTTTGAACTAAACCTTTAATAGTAACGTCGGTATTACTTTCACTAACCGTTCCGGTAGATGTATCGTATGCCCCGTTTGTTATTTGTCGTATAGTAACGTCGCCGGTAAGTTTATTAACTACCCTCGAAGTAACTTTTCTTAGTCCCGAAGTAAGACCCATTAGACTAAATATGCGATTACGGTTCCGCTATCTAATTTTACGCTCGTAATAATTCCTTCTATAGCGGTATTACTTTTAAACTGTAAACCGGTAAGATCGCCCGATATGTTTTCCGCTACTAAAGTATTAATAACAGAATCTTGCAAAGCTTTTATACAACCAAAACGACCCGTATGGGCGGCTGTATCGTTAATAATCTTTGCGGCGGGATAGTAGCTCATAATTAACTCCTTTTAATAGCTATGTTACTTGGACCGCTAATTCTTAAACCGGTAAAATACCTTTCGAATAACGGCGGCACTCTATCGGCACCGACCGCACCGTAAAAATTAGGCTCTACGTCTAGATTACCAAGTTTTACTTTTTTGTAATCCTCTAGACCCGATAATCCTAACCCATCTCTATTGTTGTTTAAATAAACCGCTAATATAACTTGAGCTTTTTTAACTTGCTCCGGTATCTCATCTTCCGCAAAATAATCTGTAGAAATACGAAAAGGAAACCCGACCGAGTAAGTATTTATATAAGTATCAGGTTTTCTTACCCCCTGACGAGGCCACTGTAATGCTTGCGTGTTAGTAACCCTCGCACCGATAAATCTTTCACGGTCGATTCTTATCGTTGCGGTATATAACGCTCTATTTTTATTATCCGTGTTTGACCCGTCCCAAGCCGAAACATCATCATCTAATATCAAGCCTTCGACAATAGCGTTGGCCTCAGATAACGTAACGTAACTATTTGCTGACGCGTTGCCTACCGTCGCGTTTATCGAGATTGCCATTTTTTACTTTAGGTTTAGTTTTTACTTTTTTTATAGGAGGTTTAGAAGCCACCGTTTTGGCAGCTTCTTGTTCCCTCATACGCCTAAAGGCGAACATACCCATTAACTTGAGGATGCTTTAGATACAACAAAGTTAATTACGATAGCTTCGGATAAAGCTCCACCAGATACGTTTGAAATGGAAACCTTAAAAGAACCTGCCGCTACAGCACTAACCGTAGCTAAGTAGGCTCCCGCAGTTCCGCCTGATGCAATAGCAATTTGTGGAACGTCGGTTGCAGCTACCTTATCGTTATTAACTTGGAAAGTAACTTCCGCAGCGTCAGCTAAAGCCGCGTTATTAGTAGTAATAACACCGGATTCAGTGTTTAGAGTGACAGCCGTAGATTTGTTTGTAGCTTGAGTTACAGACCCACCGTTAGTAGGACCGATAAGCTTACCGGCTGTGGCTTCGAAAATAGATGGCATAATAAATTACCTCTAATCTTGTGTGGAAACGTTAGTCGCCCTAACGATACCAATGTTCTTTGTCTCGTAAACTTTCGACCAGTTAGCTACGGTTCCTAATTGAGTTCTATTGGGGTTAACTGTAGTAACAGCCCATTTAGCACCTACGGGGTGATAACAATAATGAAGGTCAACCGCCATAGCGTCTGATTTAGCCAGAATATCTCTGTCTGTTTCAGTAGTTAGGCCGGCCTGTTCTCCACTAGCAACTGCACCTTGCGTAAAGAAATAAGTGCTGTATTCCGTAGATGCTCCACTACCAGTAGTAGAAACGTCGTCGGAAACAATTACTCTAAGTCCGCAATAAGTAGGTACAGTACCGTCGCCACCGTAAGCCGGTGCGATAGTTCCACCACTAGCTGTAGCTGAACCGCCGTTACCGTCGGAAGCTAAAACGTAATCAACCATTTTACGCTCAACCAAGTCGTAATATACTTTGCTGTGCATACAAACGGCTGTAAGCTTATCGCCCTGATCTCCTAAAATAGAACGTGCTTTAGCAACGTGTTTAGGACTTAAACCTGTAGGTGTATCTCCTGATTCGGAGTCAATAGTTAAACCGAAGAAAGCAGAGTTACTATCGTTAGCGTTTATAGAGCCAAATACTCCGTCAAGGCAAGCAAGTAAATCTTTTTGTCTTTGGTTAGCTATATAAGCACCAATTTTTTGACCAATAGCAGCCATTGGGTCGGCACCCGACGCTAAAGCAGCTAAGTCACGAGATTCGAAAGCTCTACCACGATGCAAAATAACACCAACTTGTTTGTCGGTAGTAATTTTACTAGGTGTTAAAGAACTAGAATCAGATAAAACCTCAAAGTCTCCGGTTAGGTTCGCAGAGAAAAAAGGTACGTTTACGAAATCACCACCCTCAGTAGCATTTAACTCGGCCATAGGAGCGACCACACCACTAGCAAGGAATGAATCTCTTTGTGTTGTTTGCTCTATGACATACGGAGTAAAAATCTCTGGAATGATTAAATCGCTCCTCAAAACTCCCATGTTTTTAAGAAATAAATTTACGGTGTGGGCGTAACCCTATCTGGCTCGGCGTAGCTCTACCATTTGTTATATACTAGCGTGATTTCGCAACATCTCTCAACTTTTGCCAAAGTTCTTTATCCTTTAGGTAAATTTGGCGTTGTTCAACTAAACTTTCGGTTTCTTTTAAAAAGGGTTTTAGCATTTCTTCACTAAAATTATCGTTGGTCGGTCTAGCTACGGGTGCACCGCCACCGCTTATAGTTTTATTTTTAAGTAAATAAGGTTTTTCTTTTTCTAATTTATTTTTTACATAATCTTGAACCGGCAATTGTTCATATCCGTCAACGACTACCGGCACCCCGTCTTTTATTTGTATTTTTTCTTTAGGTACTAAATTATTTAAAACAAGTTCGGGGTCGTGAGTTATTTCGTTTAAAGCTTGTAAAGCGGGGGTTATTAGTTCTAATTCTTTATTTCTAGCCTCTAAAATTTCGATACGTTTTTTATCTTCGGCGGACCGGTCACGATATTGTTGTTCTAAAGCCTGTTTTGATTCTTCATATTTACCGGCTTTTTCTAAATCTTCTTGCTCCCTTTTTTGTTTAAACGCTAACAGACTTTCGTAGTCGTCTGGAACAGTTTTTTCCTCTTTTTGGTTTTTTAATTTACCTATAAGCTCGTAATTTTTGGCCTCTAATTTTTTAACGGATTCTTTAAGAAGTTCGATCTCGTTGTTATTAGTTGGGGGCGTAGCCACCTCTTTGTTTTCTTCAGACATAAAAAAGTCGTAAACTAATTTAATTAAATATTAACTCCACTTTACACGATTAGCCCAATATGCCGCACTCGTTTTTCCTTTTGCAATATTTTTAGCGTGTCTAGCTTTAAAAGATTTACGTTTTGCTTTATCGGCATCGGACTCTCCTTTACGGGGCGGTTTAGTTTTTGCACCCTGCATTCCAAATCTAATTAATTTAAAACCGTCGCCCTGTTTTATTACTACCGCGTGTGACTTACCACTCGAATGATTAGGAGTTCTTATAGGTTTATCGACTCCTTCAAAAGTATGTCCACCCCTTTTAATACTCATTTTCTATACCTTTTATAGATAGCCATATCAACGGTTCTAGCTTTATCGCCACGCATATAACTATTAACACGACCCATAGCCCACGCCGCCATACTTACATTCCTAGAGCCACCGCCTAAATAAGCACCTTGACCTTTTCTATATACAGCAGCTAACTCGCCGTACTTAAATTTAGTGCCTTCGGCCTTTTTTTTAAGTGCTTTTACGACGCTTGCGTTTAGTGGTTTTGCTTTTGGTCTTGTTGACATTTTGTTCAACCCTTGATTTTTGTACGGCTTTTATATCTATAAATAAACCTTTTTTATAAAGTTCGGCGGTTTTTTTTATTTCCGCAGCTTTAGCGGCCCTATTTTTAGAGCCACTTAGATATTTTTTAGGGACACCGGTTTTTTTATCCCTTGCTACTCTTCTTAGTTTTCGGCTCATCTTTTTTTACTTTAGGTTTTTGCTTGCCTTTTGAGAGCTTTTCAAATAACTTTGAAGCCATTACTTTTTACCACCTTTTTTTATTTTCTTTTTTTTCTTAGTCGTACCCATTTTTCCGTAGTGTGAAGGCATAGTTTGTAAAGCAACTAAGTTTAGTTTATCCGACTTTTGGATATTTTTCTATTAATTCTCTTAAACTTAGCTCAGTTCCGTCTTCACTTATTATTTTACGCAAGGCGTTACGAGGACTTTCTTTTTTTGAATTTATTAGATAATTAAAAAACTTTTTTTTATTACCTAAAGCTTTACTTTGCATATCAGGATTATCTTTTAACCAGTTTGGAT
>MDTE01017798.1_pt1 | contig 18509 bp, 14 predicted proteins | sample 811231 | NCBI WGS metagenome assembly MDTE01 (sample SAMN05326651, study PRJNA326480) | marine metagenome | isolation source: seawater | place: Indian Ocean: Red Sea | collected 2010 | reverse complement strand
TGGCCAGGGTGACGATGTCTTTTTCCTCGTGGTGATCCGCCCTCAGTTCTTGGGTGAAAAACGGGGTCACTGAAAGACTCAGGGTGATGAGCAACGGACAAAGAGATGATGTGAGCGAGCGCATGATAGAAGGATTTTCGCTGATGGCTGGGTGAGAGTCAATGCCTGGCGCGCTAGGGAAGATACTTGACCGTGGGAGGGGTTCTTCTAAGTTGCCACCATGCAAAGATACTTCCGTCAATGGCTTCTCTGCTGCTTGATTCTACCTGCCTTGTTGCAGGCAGAAGAGGTTCAGAAGTGGTCCAGGCAGTGGTCGCTGCCGGATGCGTTCATTCTGATTTTTCCACCCCCTCCGATGGATTCCTACGTGGGAATGGAGGTTTATGTGGACGATCAAAACCCATCCTCGATGCTTTGTTTGATCGATGGACAAACAGTGACCACAGATTTTGATGGCAGTCGAACCGTGCATCCTTGGTGTCAGGTGGAATGGTTGAAGGCCGACGGCACCACGAAGGGACGCGTCAAGCTGGATGCCACCTCCGACTCTCTCGTACCCCTGAGCATGAACGAAGAGCACATTCTGCTTCGTCGACTCCACGAGGACGGCGGGAGCGATCTGATGGCATGGGGAGTGGGCAAGGGAACCGAGTTGATGGAGGTCTTCATCAAGCCTCCCGGGCCTGTGAAGGCTGATCTCAGGCAGGTGGATTTGAAAGGGGCTCCTCCCAAAGAAGGTTTTTATTTTCGCTCCACGATTGAAGGAATGGGCCCTTCAGCTGCTGCCCTGGAGCGTTTTGAAGTGGTGGTTTCCAAACCCGTGCTGACGCCCGCTCGAGTGATGCGCAAGGACAAGACCATCCGCATTGTCCCCGAGACGGGTAAGGCGGCATCCTATCGCCTGCAGTCGAGTCAGGATTTGACCACCTGGGTGGATGAAGAAATCAAAGCGGTAGCGGATTTGAAAGATGGCTTCGAACAGCCCGCTGACCAAGGACGTGCCTTCTTCCGGGTGGTCGAGCAATGACTTGCCCCTCTTTATCAACTGACATGACAGAAATATCTCAAAAAGTCCGCACAGCGGCGATGAAACCCTTTTCCATCCTAACCGCCGTAATTCTATGCATGGGCCTCGGGAGGACCTTCGATCTTCAGGCGGAGACCGAACAGAACAATGGCCTATGGATGATGAAAGCCTCCCAGGGTGTTCTTGGTAGCAAGGATTCGCCATACCGTTGGTGGCTGGACGCTCATCTGCGTTATTCAGATGATGCCAATGATTTTGAACAGAGCATTTTCCGACCTGGTTTTGGATACGCCTTGCCCAAAAATCATACCTTATGGGCAGGCTACGGTTGGATTGCCAACAGCCCGGAGATCGGGGACACCTTCCATGAACACCGCTTCTGGCAGCAGCACTCATGGAAAACCAAGGTGGGTTCCTTTGGGCTTGCCTCCCGTTCCCGGCTCGAACAGCGATTCCGTGAAGGGTCTCAGGACGATACCGGCTGGCGCTTTCGCCAGTTCATCAAGCTGACGAGGCCCATTCTGGATGATGGACCGCTTTACTGGAGTCTTTGGGATGAAGTCTTCTTGAACTTGAATGACACCGATTGGGGGGCTGAAAGTGGCCTGGACCGCAACCGTATCTTCGCAGGCATTGGCTGGAAGCCGAAATCGATGCCCTACCTCAAGGGGGAAGTTGGCTATCTGAATCAGCTCATTGACCGTCCCTCGGGCATCCACCGCATGGACCACCTTCTTTCCCTGAACCTGTTTCTGAACTTCTGAACCTCACTCATGCGCCTGAATTGGGAAGAAACGGTTTTGCTTGCCCTTGGCTGGATCTTCCACCATCCGAATGTCATGCCTTTCTTTAGATTCCAGGCTGCTCATCAGCGAAGTCGCTGCTTCATGAGGGGGCCAAGGATGTGGCAGAAGGTCTTCTTTCTGGGATGCCTGGCAAGCCTTTTGAATCTTCAGTCTCTCACCGCCGACCAAGGGGATGCCGATGTGCCTCAAGCTTCTCCGAGTTCAAGGCATACCGAGAAAGTCAAGGCCGTGCGGGAGGGCCGTCATGATTTGGTGCTGATTGGAGATTCCATCACCCACTGCCTGGGGGAACTCGACGGCAAGTACGCCCCCTTCAAGGCGGTTTGGGATCAGGTTTTCGCCCCCCTGAATGCGATCAACTTGGGGTTCAATGGCTATCGCACGGAGCAAATCCTGTGGAATCTTCAACAAGGTCAATTGGATTTTGAGGTCTCCCCCAAGGCGTTCATGTTGCTCATTGGAACGAACAATACCGATGATCGTCATTTTTCCTCGACCCACACCGCTGAAGAAATCTTTCGAGGCACCCAGGCCATTGTGGATCTGATTCTGAAGCGACACCCTGCCAGTCGGGTACTTGTGATGCGCATCTTCCCCAGAGGAGGGGATGAACAGGAGGGGATCAGCCCTCCCATCTTTCACTCTTCACCCGAGTGCATTCAAACCTGTCAGCAAGCGGGTGCCATGACTCGCAAGCTGGCCGACGGGAAGCGGGTTTTCTGGATGGACATGAACGACCTTTTCCTCAATGGGCGAGGGCAGGTGGATCCGGCACTGCTTTGGGATCTGCTCCATCCCAGTCAGGAAGGCGCCCTGCTTTGGGCTCGGACTGTGGAACCGACCTTGAAGGCGCTCATTGCCGGAGAGCCCACCGAGGCCATCCAGGTGATCCGGCAGAACCACGGCAAATAGCTGGGCGCTTACCCAGGAAGATTCAGGTGTTCAGCGCAGGCGCGGATCGCCCGTGCCGTTCCAGAGACCGTTGTGTGGGGTCCCTGATCCGTTGACTCCCAGGCCATCCAGTTTTTCAGGCTTGAGGGCTTCGGAGTGACCATCCACGTAGACGAGGTTGACCCACCCTCCGTTTCGGGCCGAAGGGGTCGAGCGATGGGCGTCCGATCCGTCGGTGCCTCCTTCGTAGTAGGCATTGCCGGCGCCAGGGCCACCTGATTTGCTGCGGCTTCCTTTGGAGCCTAGTGCGAAAGACCCTAGCGGCGGATCGATGACATAAACCCCGGAGCCGCCCGATCCATAGGGGAGTTCAGGGTTTCCGTCCCTTGCTCCCTTGGTGTCTCCAATGGAAACCGTACCTGATGGATTCAGAATCGAAGTGTCTTTGGCGTGAAAGGGTCGATCATCGGCCGATGGGCAGCGCGCATTTCCCAAATACTGATAATTGTAACCGTAGCCACCGAAGAAAGCCTCACGTCCCTCCAGGAGGGCATGAGCGAATGGCTTGACCATGTTGGGGCGCTCTTCTTTACCGAGGTTTGGGCTGAGATAGATGCTTTCGGTGGTCATGTAGGGAAAGAGCTCATCTGCCCAGCGCCGTCGTGGTTTTCCCAAGGCGGTGGTCTCTGATTTGAGTGAGCTGTGTTTGGGGAAATACCCGTCATAATCACCCACGTAAAGCTGGAGACCGAGACCCATCTGTCTCAAGTTACTCAGGCTGGCAATGGACTTGGCTTTCAATTTGGCACGTCCCAAGGCGGGAAGAAGCATACCAGCCAGAATGGCAATGATGGCGATGACGACGAGCAGCTCAATGAGCGTAAAGGCACTTTTACGGCGATGATGGGGCATTTTGACTAAAGGGGTATCTAATTGCAATTGAGACTCATTCTCATTAAAATCTGGCGACTAAGTTTTCAGTCAATACATGATGACAAATGGCTTAGCGGAAAGCAGTCTGAGCGAATAAAAGTTTCTGGTTGAGAACTGGGAACTCACACTTTTAGCACGACGGTTTCGGCCATCAGGTCGTGGATGCACTGACGTCGCTCCGAGAAAATGAAGCAGTTGTCCACCAATAAGAATAAAAATCCTAGAAGGGGCACTTGATAGATGATTTGAGGCACGAAGGTTCGAATGAGAAAACCCTTGAGAAAGCCGGGGTTGGAACCATCGACCGAGTGCGCAATACGAATGCCCAAAGCGATTTTTCCAATGCTTTGACCGCGCTTGCTGATCAGCACCGCTTGCACGATGGTGAGGAGAATCATGGCGAGTCCGATCAGGACGATTCCCAGTGGATCAGGCTCTTCGCTACCATTGAATACGGGGCCGATCGCCACGATGACGCCTGGAATGGCCAGGAGTAGGCTGACCACCCCATCCACCAGGACTGCCATGAGCCGTCTACCTCGTGAAGCCAATTCGGCCATGGGTGGGGCGGGTGCCTGGGCGGCTTGTTCTGGCAGTGGGATATCTGGCAGTGAGATCTGCAGATCGGGAATGCTCGTCAGCGGAATCCATCCATCACATCCCTCATACCAGGCAAGGTCTTCCGCCGTGAAACGACCCTCCTCAAGGCCTTGTTTGATTTCATCCAGGCCAAAAGGGCCCAGTTTCTCGTTGTTTTTCCCAATATAAATTTCCATGGAGCCTGCGAATGGATGCTGAATTCAATGCATGGGGCCTGCGTGGAGGCCATGCGACTTACCTTTTCAAAGCACGACACGATGTCGATCTTTTTTTACCCGTGAAGACGGGGCAATCGTAAGGAGTGGTTTGTCGGCTTGAAAGGGCACGTGCGGGCATCCCATCTACAAGAAAGCAGGGAAAGTGATGGGGATCACCTTCCCTGCCTTCCACACAGCCAACTAACTAATGAAACCAAAACAGAAACCAAAACAAGCGAAGGGTTGATGCCTGTCGCTATCCATCTTCTGGAGCTTAGCGACGAGAACTCATACCCTTGTCTTATCCCTTTAGACTCCTTCCTGCATCCCTGCATTCAAATATTTCACCGAAAAAAGTGGTTTCATCCTCATGCGGGCTTCCTTGTGATCACGGGTGGAGTTGCCGGTGGATCCGCGTCCGAAGCTCGCTTTCCTGTTCCTCGGCTTTTTCAAAGGTCTCACCGAGTGAAAGTGGTTCACGGTTCAAACCGGGAAAGGTATTTTCGCGATAGGCACGGCTGAGGGGGTTGAATCGGTCCAAAATGGATTTCCAGAGCTGGTTTTGGGTTTCTGTAGCATCCTTGGCTCCTGGGTTGGTTTTCAAGTCTACCCCGGTGAGTTGGGTCAATAGCTGATGTGCTTTTTCTGAGGATTCCCCGATGCCATTCAAAATGGCCAGGGCAAAGGCCAGATGACCATCGAGGGGAGGGTGAACACCATCTCCATATCGGTAACCGGCATCCTGCTGACGACTGGTGGCAATGTAGTCTGCCAAAGGTGTGTGAATGTCAACGGTCATCGCCACCTCATGGCCAAAGCGACCTTTTGCCAAAGCTCCCAGTGCCACCAGGGTGTCGTCATACAGGCTGTAGGTCTGGCCATAACCATACACAGCTTGGCCCGGAGGCAGCAGGTTCTTTTGTGGTTTGCTGATGGGGTCAAAAGGAGGTGGGGTCAAAAGGATGATCCGAGCGCCTGTCGCGTGAACCAGATCGATCAATCGCTCCAGATTGTCCAGATAGGCCTGTTGGATGTCGTCCCGGGCCGGGTAATAATTGCCATCATTCATCCCGTAGCAAATGAAGACCCAATCAGGACGAGCAATCTCCAGAGCGGGCGCGACGCGGTCATGCACCCATGGGCGACGACCGTGCCCTGGCTCAGTGGTGTTGGAAACGGTTTCGGCGCTGACCCCCATGTTGATCACCGTGAGGTCAAGGTGGCCGTAGGTAGCCCATAAAAAGGTCTCAATGAAAGCAACGTAACGACCATCCTGAGTAATGCTGTCTCCCAGAAAAAGGATGCGATCTCCGTTGGCGAATTTGAGCCCGTGATCGGGCTGTTGGGCTTGCGCGTGGATGAGCAACCCGAGGGTCCACAAGAGGCCTAGCACGTGGGAAAGGATGTGTTTTTTGGGATGAGGGTCGAAGGCTTTCATGGCTTTCGCTTATTTCAAAAAGCACGCTGCGAGGCAAGATCTGAATCGCATTTATCGATCCGACTTTGAATGCATGCTACGCAATTCATCCTTCGTCGGCAGATGGTTGAGGTCAGCTTCACGAAGGGTCAGGTGCAGAGCCCGATTCCACAAATGGGGACAGAACAGATGGATGGTCCCGCGGTCGATGACTGCATCCAGATAGGATACCTGGTGATTGAACCAACCGTTCTTTTCGGGGTTGGGCTCACAGGCGTTGGCAAAGAGGAAGCGCGGGGAATCCCAATGCCTGCCTCCATCCCTTGATCGTGAGACCCATATTTCCGAACGATCCTTCATGCCATCCATGGTGCCGGAGAGTCCCGTGTATTGGGTCCCTGCATGGCGGTTGTGGTGGAAAGCGATCAGTGTTTTTCGATCCGTCAGAAAAAAGACCATTGGCGGGGCATCGGGATGAATCAGCTTTGTCGGTTCGGGTGAACTCCAGGTCTGTCCATCATCCATGCTGCGGGCGCTCCAAATGCGTCCGGAGGGAGTCCGGGCCATGAAAAAAACCTCATCATCCTGAAGCCAGATAGGGCGGCCTTCATCCATGCGGCGATAGTTAGGATCGAACCATCCGTTGGGACGACTTCCCGGAAGGAGTTGCCAGGAGGCTCCTTTGTCGGTGCTACGCAATAAGTATTGCTCCGTTTCCAGAGGCTGCTTGGACCAATCGGCTGCGTGCACGCCGAGGATCCAGGTCCCTCTTCGGGTTTCGGTCATGCGGGTGACCGACATGCCCAGAAAGCCTGGGTCCTTCAATGGGTGGATCAACGTGACTTCACTCCAATGATACCCATCATCATCCGACGATCGGAAACCAATGGGAGTGTTTTCGAAGCGCCCTTTTTCCCGACTGTATTGGTCCGGAATAGGCTGGGTTCCAAAAGCGTAAATACGCTGACTGCCTGAGGGAATCAGCGGGATGAAACCATGCTGGCTGTAGGCGATGTCAAAGGCAATCCGGGGGCCTTGCCAAGTGATCCCATCATCTTTCGAACGATAGGCAAGCATGTCATTGACCTTGCCGCTGCCTGCCGCGTAGTGGTTACCCTCGGGAAACATGAGGAGCAAATCTCCCTTGGGAGTTCGAACGGCTCGCGTTTCAAACAGCCCCCGCACTCCTTCTTTGGCCTGATGAACCACTTGGCCTGAGAGGGCAGAGTGCTTGAGAAGCCCCAAGGTTGCGTCGGCATGAAGCGACTCGGGCAGATCCTTCAGAGTCCAACTCAGCGGCTCTTCAATTCCAAGCGTCACCGTTTGCCGGAGTTTTACGGCCTCCACATCCGCCGCAGAGCAAGGGCGGCCCAGTGATAGGAGAATGAGGTAAGCGATCAGAAGTCCAGACCATGGATTCTCTGCCATGCTGAGCCGGCAGGCCATGGTTTTCACAGACCGATACAGGAGAATGGAAGCCATGAAAGCATTTTAGCCATCTACAGCTGAGTACGACAATACGTGATGTCCTGGAATCGATCCATGCCACCGTCCAACAGCAGAGGAACCAGCTGGGGTCAGCGCATCTCTGCACCTAGCTGCCCCTGGAGTGCTGCCAGGACTTTTGCGTGATCCTGCTCCACTTCCTTGTCGGTCAAGGTCTTTTCGGTCGAACGATAGGTCAGACTGTAGCCCAGACTTTTCTTTCCTTGCGGGACGTGTTCGCCGCGGAACATGTCGAAAACATCCACCGACTCCAGATGCACTGGCTTCGCCTTGCGGATGGTTTTTTCGATCTCAGCATGAGTGGTTTCTTCAGAAACCAGCATGGCCAGATCCCTACGAATGGATGGAAAGGTGGGAAGCGCCTTGAAGGATCGCTGGCGCACACGCATGGAAAGGAGGCGGTCCAAGTCCAGCTCACAGAGAAACACTTCGGACTTGATGTCATATTCCTTGGCGATGCCTGGATGGAGCTGCCCCAGCGAACCAAGGACATGTTTGCCGAGGATGAGTGAACCTTTTTCGACCATGAAGTCGGTGGAGGTGCAGGCCTCATGACGCCATCCCAAGCCCCGCATGCCGAATTGATCTAGAAAGACTTCGATGGTTCCTTTGGCATCGAAGATATCCAGGCTGCGTCCTTTGAACCCTTCCTTCCAGAAGCTGGATTCGATTTTGCCTGTCCAGGCCATAGAAAGGCGACGCGCCTCGATGTGAGCATTCTTTTCCTGCAGGAATACGCGTCCAATTTCAAAAAGAGCCAGATCGTTGACCCGGTGGTTGATGTTGTGTTGGAGCACATCCAACAGACCGGGGAGCAGGCTGGGCCGCAGAACGTTCATGTCTGCACTCAGGGGGTATTCCAATGCGACCACCTCACTTGCCACTCGCTGGGCCGCGGCTTCGGCAATCAGGGTCTGTCCCTGGGTTTCGTAAAGCCCCAGACCGGTGAGCAAGGCGCGTGCCTCGGCAAGCTGGTCGTGGATGGCATCATAGGGGTGGTTGCCATGGGCGCCACGCGGCGGAGTCGATGGGATGCGGTTCACTCCATAGAGCCGGGTGATTTCCTCGATGAGATCGATCTCGCCCTTGAGGTCCACCCGCCAACTGGGACACTGCATCTGGCATGAATCCGCGTCCTGCTGCAGGCATTTCAGTTCAAGAGATTCCAACAAGGCAATTTGTCGTTCGGGTTCCAACGCAATCCCAAGCAATTGGTTGGTTTTGTGGAATCGCAAGGCAAGCACCTTGGGATCTTTTTGCCCCGGATAGGTTTCGACGACCCCCTTGCAAAGGGTGCCTCCTGCAGTTTGCAGAATCAATTGGGCCGCGCGCCGGCTGGCCCAGTTACAGATATCCGGATCGGAGCCTCGCTCGAAGCGATAGGAAGCGTCGGTGCGACAGTCCAATTTTTTGGCGGTGCGCCGCACCGATTCAGGCTTGAAACAGGCACTTTCAATGAGAACGTCGGTGGTTTGATCGTTGATTTCCGAGTTGAGCCCACCCATGACACCCGCCAGTGCGATGCCTCTTGTCTCATCGGCAATGAGGAGCATTTCCTCATCCAGGGCATGTTCTCTGGCATCGAGCGTGGTGAATGTTTCGCCTGGCTGAGCGGTGCGAACAAGAAGGGTCGGCACGGTTCCTTCTTTGCTTTGAATCAAATGGTAATCGAAGGCATGAAGGGGCTGGCCAATTTCCATCATGACGAAATTGGTGACATCGACCACATTGTTGATGCTTCGGATCCCGCATGCTTCGAGGGATCGCTTGAGCCAGCTGGGGCTTGGTCCGACTTGAACCCCGCGGATGAGTCGAGCCTGATACCGAGGGCATTTCTCCGGATCTTCAATGCGGACGTTTACCTGAGACTCGGCTTCGGCTGCGGTTTCCTCAAGATTGATTTCAGGCCAGCGGAGCGGGTTGCCCGTCAGGGAGGCAATTTCACGTGCGATTCCGATGAAGCTATTGTAATCGGGTCGGTTGGGTGTGACCTCCAGATCCAGTAAGGTGTCTTCTTCGCTGCAGCCCAGGTAGGTGGCCAGGGGAGTCCCTGGGTGGGCTGCTTCATCAAGGATCATCAGGCCGTCATGATCTTGGGACAAGCCCAGTTCAGAGCCCGAGCACATCATGCCGCAGGATTCCACGCCCCGCAGCTTTCCTACCTTGATAGTAAAGGGTTTCTGTCCTTCTTTTGGGGGTAAGGAGTGCCCGGGAAGAATCAGGGGAACTTTGTCTCCCACTTTGAAATTCTTGGCCCCGCAGACAATCTGTCGCTGTCCCGTGCCATCATGAACCTGACAGACCGAAAGTTTGTCGGCATCCGGGTGTGGCTTGGATTCGATGACCTCTGCAACCACGATCCCTTCGTAGCCTCCTCCGATCTTTTCAACGCCTTCCACTTCGAGGCCAAGCATGGTCAGGTTTTCGATCAGTTCTTTCAGGGACCAATCGAAATCGACATACTGTTTCAATCCATTAACGGTGACTTTCATGTGAGGAGATGCCTTCCAACGTGCGGAGCTTTAAAATTGTTTCAAAAACCGGAGGTCGTTTTCGTAAAAGAGACGAATATCACCGATGCCATACCGAATCATCGCAATGCGCTCGATACCGAACCCGAAGGCCCATCCTGACCATTGATCAGGGTCATAACCGACGGCATCGAAAACCTTTGGATGAACCATGCCGCAGCCGGCAATTTCCAACCACTCCTTGCCCATTTTGCGCGTCAATGAGCTGGAAAAATCAATTTCGAGACTGGGTTCGGTGTAGGAGAAATAATGGGGCCTAAACCGTAGTTTGACATCCTTTCCTAGCAGCTCTTGAAACACAAATTCGACGGTGCCCTTGAGGTCTCCCAGCGTGACCCCTCTGTCCACGTAGAGCCCCTCGATCTGATGAAAGGTGGGGTTGTGCGTGGCATCTGCGGTATCGCGGCGATAAACCCGACCGGGTACGATGACGCGAATGGGTGGGGGCTGGTTTTCCATGACCCGAATCTGGACCGATGAAGTGTGCGTTCGCAAGAGAGGCCGCTCGGGGCTTTGAATGTAAAAGGTGTCCTGGCTGTCGCGGGCTGGATGGTCGGCCGGCGTGTTGAGAGCATCGAAGCAATGGTATTCGTCTTCGATTTCGGGACCGTCTGCCACCACAAATCCTATTTTTCGGAAGCTCTTGACGATGTCTTCGGTGACCTGGGTTAAGGGATGGCATTTGCCAAGGACAGGGCGCCGGCCCGGTAAACTAAAATCGGTTGCCTGGGAAGGCATGGCTGCTGCCATCTCCAGCTCCTCCTTGCGACGAGCCAGAAGTGCTTCGAGTTTCTTCTTGGCTTGGTTGATCTGTACGCCGGCCTTGGGGCGATCCTCTTTGGGGAGGGATCCCATTTGTTTGAGCAGGGCCGTAAACTGACCGTTCACGCCCAGGTAGCGAACCCGAGCCTGATCAAGTGTTTGGAGATCACTGGCATTTTCAAGTGCCGAGAGGGCCTCCTGTGCTGTTGGGTCAATGTGTTCCAGCATGATTTAGAGTTGCGGGTGCGGTTCGAATGCTCTTGAGGTGTGGACCATGAAAACAAGACAACCGGGCGTCCATGAAAAGGTCGCCCGGTTGGATGTCACTTAATTAAATGGATCAACCGTGTGGAAACGGGTAGGGCTTCAGGCAGCCTTCGCCTTCAGACCGTCCTGAGCGACCTGCACCAATTGCCCGAAAGCCTGGCTGTCGGTGGCGGCAATGTCGGCGAGCACTTTACGATCGAGATCGATTTTGGCTGCCTTCAGGCCTTCCATGAAGCGGCTGTAAGTCATCCCCGCTGCACGGGCTGCTGCGTTGATTCGGATTTGCCACAAGCGGCGGAAAGCCCGTTTCTTGTTGCGGCGGTCACGGTAGGCATACTGCCTGCCATGATCAAGGGCATCGGCTGCATACCGATAAAGTTTGGATCGGCGCAAGCGGAAGCCTTTGGCGGCCTGGATAGTGCGCTTGCGGCGCTTGCGAGATGCAACGGCGTTGGTGACTCTCATGGTACGATCTTGTTAATAGGTAGTGTAAAAGCTTTGGGAACGCACGACTCAGTGGCTGAAAGGCAGGTTGGTGACCACGCGTTTGTAGTCACTCTTGTCCAATTCGACCGACTTGCCGAGCTTGCGGCGACGCTTCGGGCTTTTGCACGAAAGCAGGTGTCGCTTGCCGGAATGGTTCCTCATGACTTTACCGGACCCAGTGATTTTGAATCGCTTGGCTACTGCTTTTCTGGTTTTTGCTCCTCTTGCTCGACGCATAATGTTCAATACTCCTAATTCAAAAGAGCGGCAAATATAAGGATCGGATCATTCCCTTGCAAGAGGTAAATCGCAAAAAGATGGCTATTGTTTGATCTTCTTCTCTTTCAGGGCATTCTGCCTGTGGCTGGCTAGCTCAAGCACGCTTGGCGGCCTTTTTGCCTCTATCTGGTTTGGGCAAGCTTGACTTACCCTCGGGCTTTGGGTTTGATTTTTTCTCGGAGTGTCCTCGCTCTTTCCGAGCAAAAAAAGCCATTGCGCCCCATTTGGCGACGAAGTATGGTCCTCCGGCTCTAGAAGTGAAACTAGATTTTTGCCTATGTTTCCCAACGTTAAGAAGTCACTTTACCAATCAAAATTCGAACATGACGCCTGTGGCGTAGGCTTTGTGGCCAACGTTCATGGACGCAAGGAGCGACGTATTCTCGACCATGCGCTTGAGGCGCTATGCAACCTTGCCCATCGCGGGGCCCTGGACGCTGATGCCAAGACGGGCGATGGCGCCGGTGTGATGATTCAGCTGCCTCAGGCCTTTTTCAAAGCCGAAGCGGCGCTCTTGAACGGGGGGCAGGAGCCTGAAGAAGATATTGCTGTCGGCTTTCTTTTCCTACCTGCCAAAGACCAAAAGCAAGCTGCCATTGCATCGCAGATTCTGGAAGAGGCGGTTCAATCCTTTGACATGGAGGTCATCGGCTGGCGAGAGGTGCCGGTTCAGCCAAAATGCCTCGGAGACAAGGCCCTCTCGACCCTTCCAGCCATGAAGCAAATTCTGGTCTCTCGGGGTAACGGGTGGGATGACGAGATGTTCGAGAGAAGACTCTTCCTCGCACGCAAGGTGGCTGGTCAGCGGGCTCGTGAAGAAGGTGTCGAAGACTTTTACATCACCTCCTTTTCTTCCAAGACCATTGTCTACAAGGGACTTTTCAACGCCCCGCAACTGGCTCAGTTCTATGGAGACCTGAGAAGCCCTCTTTTTGAAACCTCGTTGGCGGTTTTTCACCAACGCTACAGTACCAATACCTTTCCGACCTGGCGATTGGCCCACCCCTATCGCACGATGGCCCATAACGGCGAAATCAACACTTTGCTGGGGAACAAGAATTGGACGCGGGCCCGTGAACAGGAGATCACCTCACCGGTTTGGGGAGATCACATTGAGTGTTTGCGCCAGATCATCCAGCCGGAGAGTTCCGACTCTGCGGCGCTCGACAATGCTCTGGAGATCCTCAGGCTCAGTGGGCGAAACATCCTTCACAGCATGCTCATGCTGGCTCCCGAAGCATGGGAAAAAATGGAAGGTATGGACAAGGGCGTGAGGGATTTCTATCGCTATCATGCCTGCCTGAACGAACCATGGGATGGACCTGCAGCAGTGGTTTTCACAGATGGACGTTTTGTGGGAGCTACCCTGGACCGCAACGGCCTGAGACCCGCCCGCTACAAGCTCTACGAAGACGGCCTGATGGTCTTTGGCAGTGAGGCCGGCATGGTCGAACTGGACGATCGTCTCATTGTGAGCAAGGGAAGGCTTGGACCAGGCAAGATCATGGCCATCGACACCGAAGAAGGGCGCTTGATGGACAATGACGAGGTCAAGAAGCAGGTGGCTACCCAACAGCCCTATGGTCAGTGGTGTGATGAGCATCTGGTATCGTTGGCCGATCATGCCAAGCCCATTGAATCTTCCGCCAAGCCCATCAATATTTTGGATCTGACCCTGCAGCAAATTGCCTTTGGCTGGGACAGTGAAGAACTGAAAATCATTTTCAAGCCCATGTTGACGACGGGAGCCGAAGCCGTTGGAAGCATGGGAGATGACACCCCGCTGTCGGTCTTGAGCAAGCGGCCCAAATTGCTTTATTCCTACTTCAAGCAGTTGTTTGCTCAGGTCACCAATCCTGCCATCGACAGTATTCGCGAGAAGGTGGTCATGTCTCTTTCGACCTGTATGGGGCATCGTCGCTCCTGGTTGGAGGAATCGCCCAAGCACGCCAGTCTGGTTCGCATTGATTCTCCCTTCTTGCTGGAATACGAGCTGGATGCGTTGGCCAAGATGGATCACCCGGATGTCAATCCAGTGACCCTCTCCTGTCATTTTCCCGCAGGCGGCAACGGTGAAGCCCTTCTCTCGGCCCTTCGTGGTGTTTGTGAGAAGGCCTCTGAGGCGGTGGACAGTGGCAAGACGGTCATCATTCTCAGTGATCGGAATACCAGCGCGGACCACGTCGCCATTCCCATGCTGCTGGCCGTGGGTGCCGTGCATCATCATCTGATTCGGGAGGGTAAACGCCTCAAATCATCCATTGTCTGCGAGACGGGTGAAGCTCGGGATGTACATCATTTTGCCTGTCTGGTCGGTTGCGGTGCCTCGGCGGTCAATCCTTATCTTGCGATTGATCTGATCCGCCAGTGGGCTGAGGACGGCGAACTGGACGTTTCCATCGAAGAGGCGATTGCCAACTACCGAACGGCCATTGAGAACGGCATGCTCAAAATCATGGCGAAGATGGGCATTTCCACCATGAGCAGTTATCGCGGTGGACAAGTTTTTGAGGCCGTGGGCCTCTCGGATGAAGTGGTTGAAGAGTGCTTCTTCGGAACGACTTCCCAAATTGGTGGAGTGACCTTTGAACACATTGCCGCGGATGCTCAGGCGCGCCATCGACAAGGATTTGGGGACCCAGACGGGGCCACTCTCGACGAAGGTGGGCACTACAAGGTGCTTCCCGGGGATCGGGGCGAAACCCATGCTTTCAACAAAAAGGTTGTGCAGACCATGCACAAATTCCTTCGGAATCAGGAGCGGGAATCCTTCCTCGATTATCTGGAAGCATCCGAAAAAAGAGACCCCATCAACCTAAGGGATCTCTTCAAGTTCAAGGACGGAATCCAGCCCATTTCGATCGATGACGTGGAGCCCGTGGAAAACATCCGTACTCGCTTTACCACTGCTGCGATGAGTCTGGGGGCTCTTTCACCCGAAGCCCATGAATGCCTGGCCATCGCCATGAACCGCATCGGTGGGAAATCCAACTCAGGGGAAGGTGGAGAAGATGCCGAACGCTTCACGACGCGTGAAAATGGCGACAATGCCTGCTCCGCCATCAAACAGGTTGCTTCCGGTCGCTTCGGAGTCACTCCGGAATACCTGGCAAGTGCTCAGGAAATTGAGATCAAGGTGGCCCAGGGAGCCAAACCCGGAGAGGGAGGGCAGCTACCAGGACACAAAGTCACTCCATTGATTGCCCGACTGCGACACAGTACTCCGGGTGTCCCGCTGATTTCTCCGCCACCGCACCACGATATTTACTCTATCGAAGATCTGGCGCAGCTCATTTACGACCTCAAACAGGTCAATCCTCGCGCCAAGGTGTGTGTCAAACTCGTGGCTTGCGCCGGAGTTGGAACCGTTGCTGCCGGTGTTGCCAAGGCGTTTGCCGATGTGATTCTCATCAGTGGCAATGACGGTGGAACCGGGGCCTCGCCGCAAAGCTCGATCAAGAATGCGGGTGTGCCTTTCGAGTTGGGTCTTGCTGAAGCACAGCAGACCCTCATGCTCAATGATCTGCGTTCCAGGGTGGTGCTCCGAACCGATGGTTGCCTCAAGACAGGGCGAGACATCGTCATGGGTGCCTTGCTGGGAGCTGAAGAATTCAATTTTGGAACCGCAGCGCTGATTGCTGCCGGCTGTGCCATGTTCCGAGTGTGCCACTTGAACACCTGTCCGGTCGGTGTGGCGACCCAAAAGGATGAGCTTCGACTCAAATTCCGAGGTAAACCGGAAAACGTTGTCGCCTTCTTTGATGCCGTCTGTGAGGAAGTGCGTGAGCTCATGGCTCAGCTGGGGATTCGCAAGTTCAATGATCTGGTCGGGCGCACGGACTTGCTGGAAGTCGCTCCTGCTACCCAATTCAGCGAGTCCATTCAAAGCAAGGTTGCTTCGCTTCAACTCGATAAATTGCTCTGGCAAGCCGATGAGACCGGGTCGATGCCTCGCATCCACACGCGTGAGCGCAACGAACGCTTTGGGGATAGTTCATTGGATGATCGTATTGTCAATGACGCCAAGCACGCGCTTCAGGGCAAGGGCAAGGTTGCTCTCAAATACAAGATCAACAACATCTGTCGGAACATAGGAACTCGCGTTTCCGGCATCATAGGATACACCTACGGGGATCAGGGCCTGCCTGCAGGTTCCATCGATCTGACCTTGAACGGGAGTGCGGGGCAAAGTTTTGGTACTTTCCTTGCCAATGGTATCGTGCTGCGTCTCTTTGGAGAAGCCAACGACTACGTGGGCAAGGGCATGAATGGAGGCACGATTGTCGTGCGCCCTCAGGATGGCGTGAAGTTTGATTGGTCTCAAAACGTCATCATCGGCAATACCTGTCTGTATGGCGCCACCGGAGGCAGGCTGCATGCCGCGGGAACTGCGGGTGAACGTTTCTGTGTCCGCAACTCAGGTGCAGTCGCCGTGGTTGAAGGCGTGGGAGATCACGGGTGCGAATACATGACCGGAGGGGTTGCCGTGGTGCTCGGTGAAACGGGTCGCAATTTTGCTGCAGGGATGAGTGGAGGTGTGGCCTACGTTTACGATGCTCAGGATCACTTTCCAAAGATGTTCAATGCGTCCATGGTCGATATCGAACGGCTCTCCGACGCGAGTGAAATCGACAGCCTGCGTCAGTTGGTGGCTGATCATCTCGATCTGACCGCTTCGCCCAAAGCCGCCGCCTTGCTTCAACAGTGGGGGCAGGAAGTGTCCCGCTTCTGGAAGGTGGTTCCCCATCCGCCTGAGGCCAAACCAGCTTCCAAGCCGGTTCATGAATTGAATCAGGAAAAACCCACGCCGACACCAGCGGGTGGATTCTGATCCTGTCCATGGTCATGCTTTCATCGAGGCGACCCGTCATCGGGTCGCCTTTTTTTCTGCCGTCCTCCCTCCTCGCGAATAAAAAGGTTTCAAAAACCGGGCATTGGCTCTAGCTTCGGCCCATCCATGAGTGCACAACCATTCCATTTTTTTTCGAAGCGTCTCCTACTCTGTCTTTTAGGGGTTGGCTTTTTGAGTGGGCTGATCCATCTCGAATCCATGCGGGCAGGAGAGTCTACCGGGCCGATTCGAGCACTGATGATCTCTGGAGGATGCTGTCATGATTACCCGAATCAAAACCTCATCCTTTCCGAGGGCATTTCCAAGCGGGCGCACGTAGCGTGGACACTTGTCCGTCAGGGTGGAAGCGATCGTGCCATCCAGATCCCCCTCTATGATGATCCTCAATGGGCAGAGGGGTATGACGTCGTGGTGCACAACGAATGTTTTGGGGGTGTGACCGATGCCGAATGGCTGGAAACCATCGTCAAACCTCACACCGAAGGGGGTGTGCCGGCTGTTTTCATTCACTGTTCACTGCATAGTTATCGCGGGGCAGACACCGATGCTTGGCGATCCCTGATGGGAGCCCGCTCCACAAGCCACGAACGTGCTCGGCCCCTGAAGGTGGAGAATCTCAAACCACACCATCCCATCATGAAACACTTTCCACCGATGTGGGATACTCCCAATGGCGAACTCTACAAAATTGAAAAGATGTGGCCTGATGCGATTCCGCTGGCTCAGGCCTACGGTCAGGACACACAAAAAGATCATGTGGTTGCCTGGCTCAATCACCTGGGAAATGCTCGTGTCTTCACGACTACTTTGGGGCACCACAATGAAACCATGCAGTCGGAGATCTACCTGGATATGGTGAGCCGTGGTCTTCTCTGGGCGGTTGGGAAGCTGGAAGTCGATGGTTCTCCTTCATCCGGTTTTGAAGCGCCACTGGCAAGTCAGTTGCAGGGGAGGCGCATCCTGGCTGGAGATTATTCCAAGAAGCGCATTGCCATCGTCGATGAAAGCGGTCACGTCTCGTGGGAACACCCGATCAAGGATATCCATGACCTTCATGTCCTTCCCAACGGGAACATCCTTTTCCAAACCTCCTGGACGCAACTTCTGGAGATGCGCCCCGATGGTGAAATCGTGTGGAGCTATGACGCCTCAACGATGAACGGCAATCAGGGAAAAAGAGTTGAGGTACATGCGTTTCAGCGGCTGGCAAATGGCCTGACCATGGTGGCTGAAAGTGGCCCTCGACGTATCATCGAAGTGGACCATCATGGGGTGATCCACAAGGAAATTGCCCTCAAGGTGGATCATCCTGATCCACATCGCGACACCCGCATGGCGCGTAAGCTGGACAATGGGCACTATCTGGTATGCCACGAGGCGGATCATACCGTCAGGGAATATGACAGGGATGGCAAGGTCGTCTGGGAATACGTGACCGGAGGCGAGGTTTATGGTGCCGCGCGCCTGCGCAACGGGCATACCTTGATTGGCAATGGGAGCGGCCACAACGTGCTGGAAGTCAACTCGGCTGGTGAAATCGTGTGGTCCCTTTCACAGCGGGAACTGCCCGGTATCGAGCTGGCCTGGGTCACCACTGTGGAGGAATTGCCCAACGGTCACTTCATGATCGGCAACTGCCATGCGGGGCCCCAGCAGCCCCAGATCATCGAGGTCAATCGTGACAAGAAAGTCATCTGGAGTTTTCTCAATTTCGATGCCTTCGGCAACGCCATGCCGTGCTCCAAGGTGTTCTGATGCGAGGGAACCATGGACCCTTGAGGTGGCTTCATGGCAACCCCTTAAAAGTCATTGACGACAGGATGGATATCCAGCACTTCCATTTGAGCGGTATGAGAAAAGTTAGGACCACTGTGCCTGCCTGCTGGGTCTTCTGTTGCCTCCAAAGCATGCTCTACCTGTTTTGGCTGGCCGATGGACTCCATGGACAGGTGATC
>MDTE01025642.1_pt1 | contig 18510 bp, 36 predicted proteins | sample 811231 | NCBI WGS metagenome assembly MDTE01 (sample SAMN05326651, study PRJNA326480) | marine metagenome | isolation source: seawater | place: Indian Ocean: Red Sea | collected 2010 | reverse complement strand
GAGGCTATCCCCTGGGATTCCAAACCCCGGGGCGAGGGTTCGATACCTTCCCGCTCCGCTCTAAAGAAATCTGAAGATTTCTGAAGAAATCCACCAAATGAGGTTGTTTCTGTCAACCAATAGTGTATAATATACATATACCGATAACAAAGGAGAAAGACATGAACAAACAAGAACGGCACACCAAATCAGTGGTTGACTCTTGGGAAGAATGGATCTGCAACGATTCGCTCGGACTTGACGAAACACCGATGGAATTCGTCGCAAGTTGTGAAGAACTGATAAGCCGACTTCAAAACCACATCGACAGCGCAATTGCTAACGCTCTGCCTGATCCGATGGACGAGGCGAAGTACAACTAAAACCGAAGGGAGTTAGCCCCCGACCCCCGGGGGCGGCTTCCGAAAGTTTCTGAAAAAAACCTCTAAATAAGGTTGCTTTCGTCAACTAATAGTGTATAATATACCTATACCGAAAAGGAGAAAGACATGATGGAAATGCGTCAAATACTAGAGCCAGCAGGCGGCGAATGTCCCTGGTGTCACGGAGAATGCCCACAGGCTGTCCGGTGGGAACAGTACGCAGAAATCTGTGACGACATGGCAGAGGCGGCAAAGATTGCGCCAGAAGACAGATTTGATTTTTACCTAGGGTACGACTTGCCGGTACACGGCCCGGCCCTATAACAGATCGGGAAGCCCCCCGGAGGCTGGCAATCAGTCCAAGGAATCCAGGCAGTACCCCAGTAACGGGGGGCAACCCTTAAACCTAAACCGACAACAGAAAGAGAGAAAGACATGAAAACAACTACCCGATGGACAAATACCGTCACGGCCCCGGAAGGGTTCAAGCAGTTTGCGGTAGACATCCGTCGTCAAAGACAACCGGTTTGCGTTGAGTGCGCCCGGGTATTCGACCTCATGGATGAGGAAGACGCACAGGAATGGTTTTATGGCCACGACTGTGAGGCATAAAAGAAAACAGAGAGAATGGAGAAAGACAATGAGACTATTACAGTCAATCGACTCACAGGTTAGAACCTGTAATGAGATCCTTGACGCTTTGAATTATCTGAACGATTTTTCAGGCGTGAGCATGAAGAACGCCCCGGAGGACTGGGGTGACCACATCATGTTTATCGAGGATGAACGTGACCGGCTCTTAAGCGAGGCCCGGAAACTGGAAGATGGCTCTCACGAGATTTTTGGCTGAGAACCTACAATGTGGAGGTCGGACACTCACCGCCGACAGGTAGCCCCGGGGGTGGGGTCTTTCCTCCTTTCGCCCCGCTCTCGGGGTTGCCACTAATTCACACGACAAATTCACACACGAATATGTAGCCCCGGGAGACCGGGAGCCCCGGCCCCGGCTGCTACCCCGGCTCGAACACACGTTCGACGAACAGGCGTTCGATTATTTATCCACAGGTTGGGGATATCTCTGTGGAAAAGAAATCTGAAATAATTTCAATTAGAGGTTGTTTTTTAATGTTAAAGATGGTATAGTTAATACATACAGATAAAGGAGAAAGACATGGCAACAGTAACACCTAAATTTGAAAGCGATAAAGGGAAGAAGTGGAGCAATCAAGGCACGCTCGCTAACATCCTTACCCAACTTAAGGGAATCGCTAACGATGCAGGCGAGGTTTACATCAAAGAAACTTCCCCAATCGTGAACAGTGACCAAGGCGTATGGCTCAGTGCTTGGGCAGGCGGAGTGGTTAAAGTTCACATTGCTAAGACTGGCAAGGCACGCTACACGATGAACGTAGTTCGCCCAGCAGGTCGCCAAGGCATCGCAGAAGGCACGAAAGAGGTTCGCAGGCACATCTCATGGATTTGTGACGAGGACTTCATAGCCTTTATGAGCGACCCACAGGGACACCCTGAGGGGATAGAGGTTGAGCCTTTCGTCTACGCAAAGTAGGCGAGGGGTTCGCCCCGGCCCCCGGCCGGAGGCTCGGGTCAAGTCGGCCCGGCCCGGCCGGAGGCAACCGCACCCACGTCAACCCGGCCGGAGGACCCGGCCCGGCTGATTTTTCAAAAAAGTTTTAATAAATGGTTGCAATTAGTCAACTAATGGTGTATAGTTAATATATACAAGAAAGGAAAGAAAGACATGGAACACTACCTAGTAATCGATGACGACGGGAGCATCTACAAAGTCAAGCCCGGCTCTAACAGCCTGGAAGACTTGCAGGCTCTCGTGATAGGACGAATCGAACTCGTCCGAGTCAACCCGGCCGTTGATGCTTGGGTCAACGAAGAAGGACTAATCCACGGCGATTTTGTCTATAACTTCTTAGGCTCGCATATTGTCGGCAGGGATCTAGTCGGCCCGGTCGTCTTCACAAGTAGCGACGACGAAGGCAACACAACCCCGGCCCCTGAAGATTTCAGTAAGGCCATAACGGAGGATTGCGAAGTCTTCGGCAATGGGGAAATCCTCACCGTTGAAACTTGCGTCGCTGCGATGCAGGCAATGCGTGAGCGCTCCGCCGCTTCGGCTTAAGGTTTCGGGGTCGGGTAAAACCGGCCCCAAACCCCAACCCGGCCGGAGGCAGCCGCACCCATAACCCGGCCCGGCCGGGGGTTGCTGAAGATCCGATATCCATATTGGTCACGCCCCCGGCTGTGGGCTGAAAAGAATCTGAGATTTCTTTAATTAAAGGTTGCTTTTTAATGTTGGGGATGGTATAGTATATATATACAGATAAAGGAGCAAGACATGAACAAAGGAACAACAATAAGATACGGATACACCGACACCAAGAGCGACCACAAGGGAACTCGCCGGTCACGTGTTCGCCGCCGCCGTGAAGGACAGGCGCTTCGTAACTTTTACAAGTACAACTAAATAGAACGCTGACAGCCCCGGCTGTCACATATCGGAGGAGGGCAACGGTCAGAGGTAGCGCCTCAACGATGAGTTCGTGGTGGATGGTATCCACCCCGGCCTAACCAATAGGTTGGAGAGCGACTCCCCTCCAAGGCTTAATCCCCCGGCCCGGCTCTAGTAGCCCGGCCGGAGGTAACCGGCCTCATCAAGGAAAACTATGGCAACATTCACCTTAAGTTGAGTCCCCGGGCAGAGTTAATTAATAACACTGACTCTGTAGGTTCAAAACAGCAGAGGGATTTACCTCCTTTCTCCTTCTGCTCTCCAATGAGGGAGGGTTAGGGTTTCTACTTTGCCCTAGCCCTCCCTACTTTTTTGCTTTACCCCGGCCCGGGGGTAGGCGGGGGGTAGGCGGCATGTTTTTTTGAACCGTTTCAAAAACCTCGAAAAATTCTAGAATATTTTCTATTAGAGGTTGCATTCTTTCCACTTATGGTGTATAGTATATATATACACGAAAAGGAGAAAGACATGAAAACTTTTAATTGCACAGAATGCGGATCAACAGAAAACGCAGAACACTACCGTGAGGCGGACGGCGCAATGTACGTGCCTACTATCCAAGAAGCCCCGGCTTGCGCTTCCTGTTACTACACCTACATGGAGGAGAGAGTCTGATGAGATTTTTCCTCGGCGTAATCGCCGCACTCACGCTGGGCATAGGGCTGGCTCTTTGGTCACCCTTCGCCCCGGCCACAATCAACTGCACCCCGGAGAAGCACATAGTACAACCCGGGGAGAGCCTCTGGACTATCGCCCGGGAACATTGCCCCGGCTATGACACCCGGGAGGTCGTGTACCAACTCGAACAAGAACTGACCCGGGCCGGGCGACCGGCCACTCAGATCTACCCCGGCCAACTCCTTACGCTCCCCTAACCCGGGAGCCGGGAACCGGCCGTCACCCCGGGGGCTAGATGGCATACGCTATCCAGTCTTTGCTCGCCCCCGGGGGTTGACGTATGCCCGGGAGCCGGGCGACCGCACCCGGGAGTTCCAGGCCCGGATTCACACCTGTCCAGTCGTCCAGTTAGCCGGGGGCCAAATTCACACCTATTCAGTCATTCAGTCAAACCGGGAGATTCACACGCCCAAATTCACACCTGCGTGCAGCCCGGGGGCTGCAACAGTAACCCGGCCCTCCGACTTATCCACAGCCTACTGTGGGTTTATCCACAGACACAGCAAGAAACCCCCCTAGGTGGGGGGCTTCCTTCCAGACCGTCACAGCGCCCTTCTAAGGCGCTGCTATGTCTAGCCTAACCCTAACCCCCCTTGGTGGGGGGCTAGGGCCTTAGGGCTAGCCTACGTCTTGCCCTTTGCCTAGGGAGATAGCAATACTGGACTCTTTCATGCGCCGCCATCCCTCGGGGACTCGGAAGTTCTCGGGGTGTCCCGCTTCCTGTAATTGGTAGACATCGCTAAGTAGTTGTAGCGTTGTGTTCGCTAAGAAAGCGTAGGTGCTTTCGTTCGCGTCGTTGGTGTCTCCTAGGAATACGTGCAACACGTCGCCGCCATTGTAGGTAAAGGCGTGGTGGTTGAGCGTTGTCATGCTTGTGATCTGATGTATCCAACCACTGGCTACCTGTACAGTGTTGTTGTTCTCCATGCGGTTGAGATTCCCGTAGGCGATCTCGGTTGCTGTGGCTTTCTCTGGCGTTGTTGCTGCAATCACTTCGTCGCAGTTGCCGTCGGCGCATTCACCGAAGCCCCCACAGAGTTCGCAGATTTCGGAATCGAAACTAATCATTTTGTCTTTCTCCTTTGTTGTGTTTCTTGAACCCTTGCGGATTCTCATCAGCCCGTTAATTCGGGGACACTTGGGGGGACTCTCACCCCCCTAGTGTTTATTGGTTACCTTCTCGGATCACTCGATTCGCTTCAGCGAGTGTCTGGTAGGAAGTGGTTCGAGGGATTGTGATTCCGTAAGCCTTTTCGATTCTTTCGATCATGGCCTTAGAATCTTTGGCTCGGAATACAAGCCCTTTGTGTTCCTCGGGGACGTGGTAGTGGGTTACTGTTCCTCGGTAGGTTCTCATTTTGTCTTTCTCCTTTACTGCGACTCCTTGCCGCTGATAAGTAGACTAGTCCCCCTAGGCATCACTTGCAACTCGGAGTTGACAGAATCACAGATTTATTTAGAACAATGTCCCAAATTCCCCGTAAACTCGGGCTTTCCGCCACCCAAAATAATTTAGGATTTCTTCCAAATCTCCCCCCCAAAAAACCCAAAGTTTGAAAATCGCCCCGGCTCTCGGCTCGGTTCGGTATGCCGTCACCCTTGGCCACCATTCAGCGCCACAACAAAGAGACCCCACCGACTAACCACCCAACCAACCACAGCCAACCATCCGCCACCGATAGATGGCACCACTCGCCGCCACTCATTCACCCAACCAAAGAGAGAGACACCTACCCCCCCCACTCGGTAGGCGTCACTCCCCCCCAACCAATCACCCCCACCGACTAACCCCACCCACCTATTAGACAGAACAGAACAGAACCACACGGCCGCCACCTATTAAGTATGTATGAGCGCAGCACGAAGCGAACATATGTTCGATGGGGTAGGGGGGCAAAACGAAACGGAAGGGGTACCCCCCTTTGATCCGGGCAGGCAGTTTCGGCATTTTTGTAACACTTTTGTAGGGTCTACTGTTAGTGGAGGGGTAGGGGGTTGTTTTTTACTTTGGTTCGGATAGGGGTCCCAGGAAATGTAGGGTGGGTATTGTGATAGAAACGAAAAGGTTGAATTTGGGGTGTGGGAATGACATTAGGGAGGGGTGGGTGAATGCTGACTACCCTTGGTCTCAACGGCCCGGCCCTGCTCCGTTTCCGTTGGTGTGGGGGGAGCCGTTGCCTTGGGATGAGGAGTTTGATCATGTGTTGTTGGGGTATGTGTTGAATCATGTTCCTTTAGGGGAGGTGCATGGGTTGTTGTCGGAGGTGTGGAGGGTTTTGAGGCATAGGGGTGTGTTGGAGATTCGGGAGCAGAACTGTAAATGGTTTTATGAGAATGGGGAGGAGCACCCTAGTCTTCCTATATATGAGGATGATCCGATAGTCGCACAGTTGGTTCCTAATCCTGGTGGGTTAACCGAGTGTTCGTATTGGAATACTTACCCTGAGAGGGTCGCCCATTATGCAAAAAATTTTTTTAACGAAGTTTCGTATGGTTCAGGGAATAACCCTGCGTCGTTTTGGGTTATGTGCACTAAATGAAGAAGCATTTGTTGATTTCTGCTGATTGTCATGCTGGGGCGACGATCGACATGTACGGAGAGTATGTGTCTGCCCCATATCAGAATGCGTTTAAGGAGTGGAGGGAGAGGTTCGTTAACCCTTTGAAAGGTTCTGGTAACCCTGAGAGGGTCCGAAATTGGGACAGCGAGTTCCGTAACACCCAGTTGGAGGCTGATGGGATTGTCGCTGAGGTGATTTTCCCTAACACGATCCCTCCTTTCGCCCCTAAGAGCCTTATCACTGCCGCTGGGGTGTTCATTCCCCCTGTTAACGACTTCGATTACCTGTTCAGGTTGGAGGGTTTACGTGCCCATAACAGGTGGTTGACGGATTTTTGCTCAATTCACCCGCACAGACGACGTGGTTTACCCCAAGTTTTGTTAAATAACCTTGATGACACGATAAAAGACCTCGAATTGGCTGCTGAGAACGGTCATACGGGCTTTTTGTTGCCTCTAATACCCCCAGACGCCGGTATACCCGGCCTATTTGACCCTATATATGACCGTATATGGGAAGTAATCCAAGATCTCGACCTCACAATCACCCAACACTCCGGCGCAGGAACCCCCAACTACGGAAAAACACCCTCAGCACGACTACTTTTCCTCAAAGAAGCCGCATACTTCTCCCAAAGACACCTAGGACACCTAATCCTCTCAGGAGTATTCGAAAGATTCCCCAAACTCCGCTACGTGATGACAGAACAAGACGCCTCCTGGGTCATAAAAGACCTCGAACACATGGACGAATACCACATGTGGATGATGCACGGCGTAATCCCCCAACTAGGAAGCATCGAAGAACACCTCCCAAACAAACCCTCCGAATACTTCCAACAAAACGTATGGCTAGGAGCAAGTTTCCCAACCCCCACAGAAGCCGAATCAATGAAAACAATCGGACCAGACAAAATCCTCTGGGGGAGCGACTACCCACACAGAGAAGGCACCTACCCATACACACGAGAACACCTAAGACGATCATTCCACGACTGGGAAGAGCCAAATCTCAAAAAAATTTTTTGCGAAAACGCTAGTAGCGTTTATCGAATAGACTTAGAACCATTAAGAGCACTCGCAGATCGTGTAGGGCCGACTGTTGAGGAGATACAAGTGCCATTAGACAAGATCCCTGAAGATGCAATGAGTGTCGCATTTATAAGACCATGAAATTGAATTTAGGATGCGGGCATCACAAACCCGAAGGATGGATTAACGCAGACATAGATCCTCGTGTTGAACCAGATGTCCTTGTCGAAAACTATTCCCTCCCATGGGACGACGACACATTCGACCAAGTAGGGATCATGCAAGTCCTCTACCACATCCCCCTAGAACAAGTCCCAGTGTTCTTAACAGAAGTTAAAAGAGTCACAGCACCAGGAGGACAAGTGATGGTGATCTGCCCTGACGCTAGACAACGACTCGAATGGTTCGTCACCGTAGAAAACGACAGCATAGGGCCGTCTAGAGAAAGACCCGCTTACGACCACAGAGGCACTTATCAACAGCAGACAGGATGGTGGACGGGGAACGCTCACCCAAACGGCAGAGGAGACATTAACTCGATTCTCCACGGGCTCTTTGCGTTTGGTCTTGTTTTAGAGGACGACGAAACAGGCGGTATCCCTCGTAGAGGTACAATCAACTGGAACGTGTACGGGGCAAGGTTGAAAAGAAAAATGGAAGAAGTATTTGATTCAGTAGAACTGGTTGAGCACACTTCAGGTCAGGGTGAACCCTGCTTCGGGAGTCGTGAATTTCTTTGGACGGACCCCAAAACGGGCAGAGAATGGGCTACAGCAGGATGGATAAATCACACCTGCGCTGCCATGGCGGATGTGTGATGCCGACATACGTTTACACCTGCCAAGAATGTGGTCTCTCCATAGATGTGGTTCACAGCATGAAAGAAACATACGAAGAGTCATGCCAAGGATGCGGCGGGGAGTTAAAAAAGAACTATGGGACGATCCAATTGTCTGCGGGGGCGACACCCAGCAGGATGAAAGCACCCCCTGTTGAACATATAACCCCTGAAGAAGCAGTCAGACGCCGCATGAAACAATCCTCTGACAACGGGGTGCCTTAAAGCCTAAATACATAGGCTTTGGTGCAGGTGTATGTTAGTCTGTACATATGAGTGAATTACCAGTGACCTCCCGGTCGGTTGATTTAACTCTGCTACATCCCGAGTTTCGTAAAAGGCTAGAAGCCTATTTCGCAGACCCTCGGATAAAGGGGAGAGTAAAGATCTGTTCTGGGGGGAGAACATACAACAGACAAAAAGAGTTCTACACCAGATACAAAAATGGTAAAGGGAACCTCGCCGCTAATCCTGATAGACGTTTCGGTCCCAAAGGGTTAGATGGTAAAGGCATATGGCGGGGGTCATGGCACATGCAGCAAGTGGATGGGTATGTGTATGCGGTCGATATTCGGTTAACAGGACGAATCTCGTGGGCTAAAGCACACGACGTCGCCGAAGATTATGGGATACGCAAAACAGTGCCTTCAGAGAACTGGCATATGCAACCCCGGTACACAACCGAATGGTTCCCAGCGCCAGCGTTCAGCAAAGATTACGAGATTAACGAGCCGGTCCTTCCACCAGCAGAACCTGTGCTCCCTGATTTCAATGCGATAATCAGACATATTCGCAATGTGGGGGAGGCTATAGCGATACGCCCGTTAAGAAGAGGTTCCAAGGGAGACCCTGTAGAGATGATGCAACGCCGTTTAGCGGATTTAGATTTCAAAGTTGGTAACCCCGATGGCAAATTTGGGTGGAAAACACGTCGTGCTGTAAGAAACTTTCAGAGGGTAGAACGCCTAACCGTTGATGGTGTGGTAGGAAAGAGTACCTGGCTAAAAATGTGGGATGTAGACGACTAATGCCAGTGTGGGGAACGATGCCAACAATGTATCCAGAACGCTTACAAGATCTACCAGAAGAAATGCTGGGTGAACGCCCAGACATTGACCCGTTTATGGATGACACCCCTATAGAGGCATCATGCAATCTAGAGAACCCCGAGTCCTGCGAGTCCTGTCAGTAACTCTTAGTCTCTTTGTAGCGGGTCTAGCGACCGTTGTAGGGGGGTTAGCATTAATCGGGCTTACATTATTACAATCCCTTAGAGAGTTCTTTAAGGAAATGTTGTGAGTACCGGATTCAGCGACCCAGGTGATGATTTCATCGAATTTTTGCACGATCAGTGGCAAAATCACACGACCACGCCTGACGACGAAGGCGAATTCAACAAGTTCTTATTCGAGTTTTATCGCATGTCAAAGATGTTCGGTGATAACGACGACGATCCGTTGGGCATACACGGCGTATGAGTGACGAACCAATTTTTGAAGACACCCCGTTCGGGCGTTTAGAGATCGACCCTAAAAAAGGGACAACTAAAATGGTTTTCCCTGATGGTGTAGATACACGCCGGTCTATCCCATTAAGACTGAAGTATCGCCAACAGTCTTAGGGCATCAAGTCCTCCATCATGTCCCACCAATCGAAACTCTTGCCGTCGAAACGTGTGTCTATCTGGAGTTCGGTGAAATCCATTTTAGGGTAATTAAGGGCTACGGAGAATTGCCCTACAAGTGCCTCGGCCAGTTCATGGGTGTCTATAGTGCCCCCTGGTATACCTATATGTTTCCACATACCGAAAGCGTCTTTGAGTTTTGAACCCATATGGTCCATAGCATCTGTTGGGGCTGTCCAACTCAAAACCACCCGACAGAATCGATGCTCAGGGTGTTCACGTCTCCAGGTTTTAATGGATTGGTCTAAAGCGGCTTTCGATGATGTGTAAGCGCCGATAAGGGGCAGTTCCTCTTCGACACTTTTAGATGACAGGAAAGCCACCATCCCGTCAGGATTTAGGTGAGGGAGAATTGCCGCAGTAGCGAGATTTGCGCCCACGGTGTTAGTTGCGTACATCTCTTGCCAGAAACCCATTGTGTCGAGTTCAATGTCATTCATTTCCATTGTCCCAGGCAAACCCACTGAGTAGAGCATCAAGTCAATAGGGCCATCGAAATGCGCTGCCGCTTCCGCAGCCATTTTCTCCATGCTCTCGGATTCGGTGACATCTGCTGTGATTGGGTAGAACTTTTGGTCCCAAAGGAGTTTCTCACGTCGGGCCACGCCAACAACATTTGCTCCCTCGAAGCGGGCTGTGTTAGCGAACGCTAAACCAATACCGCTTGACGCCCCCACTACTAAAACATTGCGCCCTCTCATTTAATACACCATACTAGAGGCCACAACAATTTTAGGAGATTTATGCCTCTGAATGTTGTCCCCGCTCCCGGTCGCAAAACTTCTGGGCGCTCAATGACAACCCCTGTAGGAATTGTCGTGCACCACACGGCATCTAGCGCTAAAGCATCAGAGTCGAACGTGATTGCTATGTGTATACGTGGAGTGGCCAAGGTCCCAGGCCCGCTCTACAACTACCTCATTGGTAGAGATGGCACCGTTTACTCCCTGGCTCTTGATGGCTTGAAGGCTAACCATGCAGGGCGGGGGAATAAATCCGTCCTAGATCGTATGATGAAGGGGCAGCCCGTTCTAGGCAAGGCGACAACGCCTGGGCAAATCTCCGCAAACGCACGGCTATTCGGAGTATCAATCATCAACGACGGTCTAGGACAGGATATTCCAGCACCTCAATATGAGGCATGTGTGGCTATCTGTGCCAGTCTTTGCGACGAGCACAACATCAGCCCTCTTTCCGGTGTGATTGGTCACTCGGAATGGACATCAAGAAAAGTTGATCCGACTTTTGATATGGCAGAGTTCCGCCAGCAGGTCGTATCACGGACATCTCAGGTTTCAGAAGTTGCTCGATTGGTGGTAGCCGAGCGACCAGATGAGGAACCTGCACTTGTGTCAGCGCTCACAACTCCTAAAGACCCAGGGGGAGTTAAGTTCCCTGGCACTTTGAGACGAGGGTCACGAAGTGAAGCGGTCAAGTTGGTTCAAAGACGAATTGGTTCGAAACCTGATGGTGTGTATGGTCGGCGGACTCAAGCACGTGTCAAACTTTGGCAACGTGAATGGAATAAGCAACGCCCTCACACTTCGAATGCTCTTTCTGTTGATGGGGTGGTCGGGCCGATGACTTGGAAAGAAATGAATTTCCGAGATATCGACTTAACTTGGGCCCCTAATAGTTTCTTTTCTTAAACTACAGGTTGCAAATTAGTGTTTCATCCTGTACACTTGTAAAGGTAAGACCTCTACAAGAAAGAAATCAATGTCCCCAAGACAGAAGTATGCAAAACAATTACACCTAGAGCGTGCCATCAAGTTCGCTCAAAGGTTGGAGGAGGGTTGGGAGTACCACGAAGAACTCCGGCTCGAAGGAAGATTCCCCCTTGTGAAAGGAAGGCGCTTCCAATTAGAGGAAGAGTCTGGTTGGTTCATCTTCCATTCCGTTTACTTTGATCCTCGTCATGGAGAGAACGGCATAAGGATTATCAACTGCTATGGGCCTCTTACTAAAGCCGGTGATCCTAAGGCAGGTTGTCATAACCATGACTTCCCAATAGATGAAGGGTTGGAATGGAATAATAAGAAACTTGTTTATACGGTTAAGCGGGTTGAGGCTCAGAAAGAAAAAGTTACAAGAAAGGTTGTCAAGTAACAGATGACCTGATACAGTACATAAGTACGGAACCGGGGGTGATCTGGTTTCGATCCATGTTAAAGCCGCATGTCGGACGCATGGATACTGGGGTTCGATTCCCCACACCTCCACGACAGGGGATCAGTCGCTAGTGAGACTGTTCTTGTCACATAGTTACCTTCGGGTTTCTATATAGATTTTCACTAGTCATGCAGGGGCGATGGCTTACACCCCCACGGGAGACGCCGAGGCTCCCACCCAAATTTATTAACGACCTAACAGGATAGATATATGACAGACGTAAAGGTAGCGTCCACCTCAAGAGACGTGATGTATGACCTGTTTAAGGGCCAGGTTGATAAGACCGCAGTTCTTAAACAAATGAAGAAACTCGTTAAGGGTTTCGTTGCCAACGATGACTTTGATGGTCTATGGGTTTGGCTTGAACCAGCGATGACTCAGTATTCGCACGTAGTGGCTGCACAAGTTCGTATTAGCGAAATGGAAACAGCGGCTCGTAAGAACGCCGGTATAACGCTGACTGTTAAAAATAAACGGACAGGTAAGACCACTGTCCATCACCATCCAGAGATTATGGATGTGCGTGACACTGTGATCTATATCAATGGACGCAGGATTCGCTTTGGTGACATGACTATTGCTGACCATGAAGAGAAGATCGCTGATCTTGATCTGCAAATGGCTGGAATGGCTCGCACTAAAGAGCGCCACACAGTAACAATCGATTTACTTCGCCAGACAGGTAAATCAACTCTTGACGAATGTGACGATGAGATCGTTGCAGTGGTTCAAGAAACCGAATAAGACATAAACATGGGTGGGGGCTTCGGCCCCCTTCCCATTTACAGAAAGAAATATTATGAATAACCAATTATCAATTACCGATGAAATACTCAAGATCCAAAGTGATTTCAAAAAGTTGAAACTCGCTGCTCGTAATTACAGTCAGTTAGAAGACGCTCGCATCTCGTATGAGAACAGAGTCCATATCGACTGCCTAAGAACTTATGATGATATGACAAGCAAGAAAGACGAACGCTTTCTTCACGCTCTCCACGGAGCAACACCAGATGATGACTTTGCGGAAATGAAAAAGGTTTCTGCTTTCACCACTCTTGTCAACGCAGAGAAAAGACAAGAGAAGTTTCTTATCGGTTTAATGCAGAAGGCATTTACTGGTGAGCACATGCAAGCGTTTCTTGGCACTGCGGGTATTGGAGATAAAACCATTGCTCGTATCTGCGGAGAGATCGGCCACCCGGTTCTTGCTTTCCCACACCACTGGGAGGAAACCCCAGATGGAGATGAAGATCGAGTCTTAGTAGAAGACGAACCTTTTATCCGTAACGTCGGCAAACTGTGGGCGTATTGCGGAGTGGGAGACGCTTCTCTTAAAAGACGCAAAGGCATGGACCAGGGTGATGCTTTCAAACTTGGCAATCCCATAGTTAAGAGCATCGCTTATTTACAGGCCGCTAACTGCATGAAGATGATAGGCGGCGTTACTAAGAATGGGGTCGAGAAACCTCGATCTCCTTACCGTGACCTTTACGAACAGTCGAAAGAGTATTACACGGAGAACCGTGAGGACTGGACGCCAGGCCACTGCAATAACGCTGCTTTGCGTAAAGTCAGCAAGACGATACTTCGTGACCTTTGGGTCGCCGCTCGTGACGATCTTGTTGACGCAGGCATAATTGAATTCGCTGGAGAGGCAACTCATCCATCGAAAGCCGCCAAGGTGGCTGCCTAATTATGGACCTCCCCCGCATTCATACCGTTATCTAAAACATGTTCGGGGGGGTTCAATAATCTCACTAACCAAGTCTGAAGCGATACTTTGAACTCCATCGTTAGTGGGATCATTGAGCCCCTCTAGATCTAATTCGATACCCACCGTCAAGGCGGGGGGTTCAATAATCTCACTAGCCATCGCCTGAGCGATACCTAACCTTTTACCGCTGGTGGGATTGTTGAGCCCCTCCTATATAAGGAGCGATACCCACCGTCATCCCGGAGGGGTTCAATTTTTTTTCCAAGTTGTTTCTGGCTTGGAATGATGGTAAAGTACAGATGTACAATATGTACATCTATTCAAACACAGGAAGACATACATATGGCTAAGAAAGTAAGTGCATGGCCCAAGAACAGTAGCAATACCCGCTACCCATGGGACCAATGGCTAGATGGAAACATCTGGGCACTCACAAAGGGTGATGATTTTGAACAGGATTCTGAACATTTCAGAGCCCAGGTTTATATCGCCGCACGTAACCGTGGCAAAAAGGCACGGACCACACGAGCAGGCGATGTTCTCCACATACAAGCCCGCTCTTAAAGAGCGCAACAAACTAACAACCGGTGATCGAGGGGTGGCAGGGATATAGCCTCTTGTCACCGGTTGTTTTTATTATTAGACCAATCAAATAGATAGGAGAAAGACATGGCAGAGATATTTGCTGATGAGGGGATGCTTTTATGGATTCCCGAGAATGAAGAGCCGACTAAACCATATTGGAAAGCATTTATGGTGTTGGCAATTGAAACCAAGACAATGGAAGTCAGCGAAGATGACATAAACAAGGTCGCTTTCTTTAACGAGAAAGAAGAGATTAGCGGTATACAGATCCCTGACCCGATAGATGACACAGGGGCACCTGTAGAGGAATCCGTTAACTTTTTATTGGCTTTCCTCGATCCTGATGAAGTAGAAGTTATTCTTGATCACGTGAGAGAAGTTAAGAGTTCTTTTTTGGATTTCGAGAAGCAAGAATTCATGGAGATAGTCAAGGACATTAAATGACAACTCCTAAGATCCCGACCGTCAAGAAGAATGATTCACGCTTATACGTCTGGGAGAAAGAACAGTACCCAGGCGTTACAAGCGTGGTCGGGATGCTTCCAAAACCGTTTCTTCAGTATTGGGCCGCTAAAAAAGTTGCTGAAGCCGCTGTCGAACGAGGCACTGTTACTGAACGAGACATTGATTGGCTGAAAGCAGCACCTAGACGTGATTTGAATCAAGCGGCCGACACTGGAACGAATGTCCACGAAAGGCTGGATTCGATAATCAACAAAGAAGATGTTGATATAACCGAAGAAGAAGCACCCTTCATCGAAGGCTTTAACCAGTTTGTCGATAAATGTAACCCTGAGTGGGTTATGACTGAACAGACTGTTCTTGGTTTTTATGGGGATCTCGGATACGCCGGTTCTTTCGATGCAATAGCGAACATACATTCTGAGTCTTGGCTTATTGATTTTAAGACCACAAGGTCCGGGGTTCACCCTGAGGTTGCGCTTCAGTTAGCAGCGTATGCAAATGCTCGGGAGGTTATTCACCCTGACGGTTCCACACAGCCTGTACCAAAGATAGATCGGTGCGGAGTTTTATGGCTGAGACCTGATAATTGGCAGTTCGTAGAACTCAAAGCGACGCAAGATCCTGATGATCCGTGTTTTCACACGTTCGGGGCCTTACTCCGCTCTTGGCATTGGGACAATGGGGGAAGTAAAAAAGCCTTAGGTTCTGTCCAGGTATCCGGTGTTTCTTACGGGAATTCGTTCTAGACTGTACATATGAGCACACTTAACTACACATTCGGAGATTCTGCTCCCTCTTCGACGATCACCGCCGACCCACAATGGAAGGTTTGGGATGATCACGACGGGGTAAAAGAACAACGTCTTATTAAAACAGCGTTATTCATTGGACATTTTTGGAAAGAAAACAGGTACGGGCCGACATTAAGAGAAATACAGAGTGCTATGTCAGTGGCATCGTTGACAACGATCAGGGAAGACTTAGCGCTCCTGTCTAATGGAGGGTATGTGACTTATATCCCAAGACAAGCCCGCACCCTCGTCCCGACTGATAGACTGTTAGAACACATATAAACGACACGCCAAGATAGGAGAAAGACATGGCTGTAGATAACAATGTAAGCATCGCGGGGAATCTGGTAGCAGATCCAGAACTCCGCTACACAAACAACGGAGCCGCCATCGCCGGTTTAAGGATGGCCGTCAATCGCCGTTGGAACAAAGACGGTGAATGGGAAGAAGAGACTTCCTATTTTGACGTAACCGCTTGGGCACAACTCGCAGAGAACTGTGCTGAGAGTCTCACTAAAGGCATGAGAATAAATGTCGTTGGTCGGCTTGAAGAACAACGCTGGGAAGATAAAGAAAGTGGGGAACCACGCCGTAAGGTTGTGGTGATCGCTGATGAAATCTCTCCATCTCTTCGTTGGGCCACTGCTTCAATTGAGAAGCAAGCAAAGGGCGGCGGTGCACCTGCGAAGACAAAGGGAGCACCTGCTGAAGAGCCGTTCTAATGGAAACATTTCAACCATCGTTTGAATACAACGGCGACACGGGGAAAGTCTCAGGATCAGAAACTTCCAGGGCACACGCTGAATTTGAGAAAGAGCGTGCTTCTACTGTACAAAGCGCAGTGTTGCACGCCGTCTCTATTTCAGGCATGAATGGGCAAACCTCAGCAGAGATTGAAAGATCAACTGGGTTACCCCATCAGTCTGTTTCGTCAACCCTTAGAAATCTTGAACTATCTGGGTATGACTTTGCTTTCCCTATAGGTTTCGGGAATTTTGGCAGAGTAGTGAAACTTAAAACTACACGTGGGAACCAGCATCCTTATGTTGAGAAACAGGTTGCTGCCAGTATGCGTGTTGAGTCATTATTACCCCCTACGCCACGTCGTGTATCCTATAAAAACAAATATGACGGGCTAGTAAGAGACCTTAGGGGTCTTACGGAAGAAATGAGCAATGATTATTCATGGACGTGGTACGAGAAACTGATCAAAATAATCGATCAGAACACATAGGCCCCTGGCCGAGCAAAATCGAGTACTGCCGTTGGTGCGGTGGGGTACTGCATCAAAAAGGCGTGTCTCATTGCAATGATTGTTACAAAGAACTGGGTGGTCCCGCTTGACCCCAAAAGAATTGATGGCGGGAACCGCAGTCGGTGTAGTTGTGGCTTTTTTATCGCAGTGGCTCTTACTCGGCAGGCTGGTGTGGCCTAAATTTTAACTATGAAGGAATTTGGGAAAATATACACGGGGCTTTCAGTCCACAGCATTATGCGGAATGCTGATTTGTATGCCCAGGATCTTTTAGACCATAAGGCGTTGGTATTCCGTGGCTTAAACCCTGAAGACGGAGAGTTCCCAGAGTTGGCAAAGGCCATATCTCTGTTCGGCCCTGATGTAGAGATGGGTTTTAATTGCCACGAGCAAGACCACAACAACATGTTCGACACAAACCCAGAATTCTCTGCATGGGACTCACGGGACCCTGAGACCATGTTGCATGATCCGAAAAACCCTTCTTCATTTGAGGCTGGTTGGCATTGTGACCAAGCGCCACAAAAGAAACCGACTTCTATCGTCGGTATGTATATGCACACGTTCAAAATCCCTAAAGGGGTAGGGAATACTGTTTTGATGGACCTTGAACGGATTTGGCATCTTTTCGATAAGCAAAATCAGGAATACTTAAAAACAATCAGTTTCGATCATAGGTATTCGGGTTACCAGTTACCCCCAGACTCTGATCCGACTGATGGTTTTCACCCTGCTGTGAGAGAACACCCAGTCACGTCTACGCCTGCTCTTTATTGGAGTGGGGGTTGTTGTGTGCCTGCGGGGCTAAACGAAGAGTACGAATTAGAGATGGATAATTACGGCACATGTTTCACTGCTGCCGCACGAGCAGATAGAGATTTTGAACATTTTGCTGAAACGATGATGACTCTTATGGGGCGAGGCCCAGAGTTAGTAGAAAAATGGGCGGGGATCACCAACCCAGATGTTGTGTTTACCCAAGAGTGGGAAGAGGGAGATGTGATGATTTGGGATAACAGAAATACTGTTCACACTTTTCACGGTGGGTGGAGACTCGGAGAAAGAGTTTTCCGTAAATTAGAATTAGGTCTTGAACCAGTTAAGGCTGCTTTTTAACGCTTCCCACCATCGTAAGGTACTGCGTGGCCTGTTTCTATAAGGACGTCGTTTAAGCAGACGCCTTCTTGGTTGAGAACCCTTCCCAAGACTCGGCCAAATTTACCCCTGCCGTCTAGAGAGGTTTGGATAATCGGGTTCATGCCTGCTTGTTCGAGTAGCCAGCGTCCAACAAAGTCTTTAGCGGCTAAACCACGTTCCTTCTCTTCGAGATCTCTCGTGCGTGATTCTGGGGTGTTAATGCCGACGAGGCGGATTCGCACGTGGTATTTGATATCAAACCCAAGATCTAAATCAACATCGATTGTGTCGCCATCGACAACTCTTGTCACCGTGGAACGGTAGTGGAACAGGTTGTCAGTGCTCATAGATTTATGTTAGCCCTAATCGCTGACCTCTAGGAAGATGCACTCTCCTGGACACTCCTCCGCTGCTTCTATGGCGGCTTGCACATCACTAGCGGGAACATTTGCCATGCCAGTTGACATCTGGAGGATTGGGTCTTCGTAGACGTTTTTCCCGTCGTTGTACACCGTTGGCCAGTCTGGTTCTTTGACGTAAGCCAAGCCATCTTGAGCCATCCCAAACACCGATGGGCATATCTCTTCACAGAGACCATCCCCGGTGCAGAGATCCTGGTCAATCCATACTTTTAATTTCACATCCTCATGTTTCATGCTGAGTTCTCCGAGTTGTTGTCTTCTTCTTCTTCTTCT
>MDTE01000814.1_pt1 | contig 18511 bp, 14 predicted proteins | sample 811231 | NCBI WGS metagenome assembly MDTE01 (sample SAMN05326651, study PRJNA326480) | marine metagenome | isolation source: seawater | place: Indian Ocean: Red Sea | collected 2010 | reverse complement strand
TCGAAGTTGAGTTGCAGGGCCCGGCTTTCGAACTGGACATCGTCGGTACCGTTGAACGGCCGGTGCAATTTGATAGAGCGACATTTTCTGCTGAGTTCGCCGGCGAGCATGCCGAGCACATCGGTATCCTGATTGGCGTGCCAGAGTGGGTCAGCGGGCCGTTCTCTGGACAGAGGCAGATCAGCATCGAGAATGGCCAAGTCCAAGTTTCCGCGCTCGAGCTTGCGGTCGCGGAGACTGACATCAAAGGCGATATCGGCTTTCCGTTTCGTGACCCTGGTGTCGTGAACGGAAACCTTCATTCCGAGCGCGTGACTGTGCCTGATTTGTGGGAGCCGGCGGCGCAGTCTGGTGAAGATGAGGGTGCTGAGTTTGTGATTCCAGCGCTTGCTCTTGGCGAGCTTGCTTCACTGCATCGCAGTGTTGCTCTCGACTGGCGAATTGACCGGCTCTGGCTTGCGGCTTCGTCGTACCGGGATGTCAACTCGAGCATTTCGATAAGCGATGGTGTCATGGATTTACGCATTTCAGGCACCACGAATCACACCGACGGACGGTTTTCACTGGTCTTTACTCATGATCCGGATCGTGCGCGAAGCGGTGAACTCAACGCTTCCGGTGAGTCATTCGACTTTGGCTGGCTGTTACCCGATACCGGGCTGGGCAAGCCGCGGTGGCCGGCCGATTACGACGTCATCTTGACTGGCCCGGGTGAACGATTGGATCTGTTTCTTGGCGATGCCGATGGCGAAATTCACTTTATTTCCGGACCAACAGACGGTGCTGAGTTCAAACGGTGGGATCTCAATTTGCTGACACTGATGTTGCCGTCGTTCGATGAAGCACCTGGTGATCAGTTGCTGTGCATGGTGTTGAACGCTGAACTGGACGAGGGTGTTGCGTCAACTGGTGGACTGGTCGCGGAGACTGAATCGATTTTGATTGTCGGGGGAGGAATGGTAGACCTTCGCAGTGAAAAACTAGGATTGCTGGTGAGTGCAAAACCACGAGACAAGACGTTAACCGGTGTCACGGTGCCACTCAAAGTCGAAGGTACACTCGCGAATCCCGAGTTCACGCCGGCGTCGAACGAGCTGTTGCTGAAGGCAAGCACATTGCTGCTCGGTGTCGCCAATCCGATAGTGCTGATCGGCGGTTATGTGTTCGCCCAAGTCAATGATGGCAACCGCTGCGAGGGTGCCCTGCAACGTGCACGAGAAGAATACGGCGTGCTGACCTCGATAGAGATCGAATCCTCGAGTGGTTTTTTTGGACACACCTTCGATTTCCTAACCGGTCGCGGTCAGCAATCCGGCGACTCCAAGAATCTCGGTCGAGACCAGACTCGCCTGCGTTGACGGGGTCGCGTGTTCAGCTCTTTTCCGCAGCGTGGGTGCCGAACCCTGTCATCTGTCGTGCGTCGGGTCTGAAGAACTCATGCCCGTTGAGTGCGGCGTCATAGTCGTACCGTTCGAACCTTGAGTCCGGCACTTTGCTCAGTGGGCGGTATTGGCGTTCGTGTTGCTCATCGCTAAATGGCGAGTTCGAAGCGCAGTTGTAGCTGCAAAGCAGCAGCGTCCGGTAGTCGTCGGTTCTGTTGCCACCGGAGCCGTGCAGTAGGTTACAGTGAAAATAAACCGCGTCACCGACATCAAGCTCGATGGTCTGGGTTTGCATGCTCTCGTGTGCCAAGGCGAGCCGTTGCGGGTCCACGCGGTGCTGTGCGTTCTCGACATACTCGTGCTCGATACGGCCGAGCCGGTGCGAGCTTGACACCACCTGCAACGCGCCATTGCTTGAGGTGCACGGCTCGATAGCGATGCCAACGGTCAACAAGTCTGGTTTGAGGCAACCCTCGAAGTACCAGGCGCCGTAGTCTTGATGCCACTCGACTCTGCCCGGCGAGTGAGGTGCCTTCAGCGTCAGCTTCGAGTGCCAGTGATAGACTTCCTCCCCCATCAGAGCCGTCGCGGGGTCGACTACGCGAGCCGAAAAAGGCAGTAAGCCGAGCAAAGTGTTGCTGGTCTGTGTCCAGGCGATGGCGCTGAGCTGGCCACCATCCACGTCGAGCATGTCGAAGCACTGATTGCCAATACTCGGGTCCAGCTTCAATGCTGCGCGTAATGGAGCCAACTCTTCGGTCGTGAACAGCCGAGGTACGGTGACAAAACCATATTGATGAAATTTGGCTATGTCGCTGGTGGTCAGCATGGCGGCAGTGCTCAGAGCGCAGCTGTCATGTGAATTTCCACCAGCAACTCTGGGGCGGCCATCTCGGCTTGGACGGTGTAGCGTGGTGGCGGTGCGTGCTCTGGAAAGTACTCGATGTAGACTTCGTGATAGGCCGGCCAGTCGGTCATGTTTTTCAAGAAGGCGTGCACCATGACGACATTGTCGAACGAGGTGCCGGCTTTCTCGAGCCCAATCTTCAAGTTGTCCAACACCCGCCGCGTCTGCACGCGGATGTCGCCAGTGACCAGTTCGCCCGTTTCGGGGTCATTGGAGACCACACCGTTGGTAAAGACCAGACCGCCGGCCTTTGCCACCGCGACTGTCGGTACACCACCACTGGACTTTTCCGACTTGATGGTGGTGCTGGCGATTTGCGGGCCGATGAAAAAGCGTTCGACCTTACTCATTTTCGAGTACTCCTTGACGTCGTCCTTGTTGTGCGGGTGCGGCTCCGCTGTAACTACCCATGGTGCTCAAACGTTGTACGTCGTCGACGCGACGTCGCCACCTTCGCCGGTCCAGTCGGTGTGATGAAACTCACCGCGTGGGCGATCGACTCGCTCATAAGTATGCGCACCGAAGTAGTCACGCTGGGCTTGTAGCAGATTGGCCGGCAACCGCGCACTTCTATAACCATCGTAGAACGATAACGCGGCTGCGAACGCGGGTGTAGGCACACCGAGCGTCACCGCGAGCTTGATGGTCTCGCGCCAGCCGTGCTGCATGGTGTGAATTTGCTCGGCGAAGTAGTCGTCCAGGAGCAGGTTTTGCAGTGTCGGTGCAGTGTCGAATGCCTGTTTAATGTTGCCGAGAAAGCGGCTGCGGATAATGCAGCCACCACGCCACATGAGTGCGATATCACCAAACTTCAGTGACCATCCGTACTCCTCGGCCGCCTCACGCATAAGCATGAATCCCTGGGCGTAGGAGATTATTTTCGACGCATATAGGGCATCGTGGATGTGGCTGACAGCGGTCTCGATGTCGATGTCCGGTTTCTCGCGTGGCCCTTCGAGCTTGTCGGCTGCTCGCACCCGCTCGTCCTTCAGCGCCGACAAACAACGAGCGAACACGGCCTCTCCGATCAACGTCAATGGTATGCCCAAGTCGAGTGCGTTGATGCCCGTCCACTTACCGGTCCCTTTCTGTCCGGCCGTATCGAGGATTTTGTCCGCCAGCGGCAACCCGTCGATGTCGTGGTACCCGAGAATGTCCGCGGTGATCTCTATGAGATAGGAGTCGAGCACACCCTGGTTCCAGTCGCGGAACACACGATGCAGAGCATCGGCATCAAGACCCAAACCCTCGCGCAGCAGCTGATAGGCCTCACAAATGAGCTGCATGTCGCCGTATTCGATACCGTTATGCACCATCTTGACGTAGTGTCCGGCGCCATCGGCGCCAACCCACTGGCAACAGGGCGCACCATCGACCTTGGCGGAAACGGCTTGCAGGATCGGTTTGACCTGGAGCCATGCGCTTTCATCCCCGCCTGGCATGATCGAGGGGCCGTGCCGGGCGCCCAGCTCACCGCCGGATACACCGGTGCCGATGAACCGCAAGCCCCGTTCACTCAAGGCCCGGAAACGGCGGCGGCTGTCCGTGAACAGCGAGTTACCACCGTCGATGATGATGTCGCCTTCGTCCAAGAGCGGTGTGAGCTGCTCGATGAAGTCGTCGACGACGGCACCGGCCTTGACCATGAGCATCACGACTCGAGGACTGCGCAATTGCTCGACCAGCGACTCGAGCGACTGGGCGCCGGTGACATTCGTCCCGGCAGCGGGACCGTCCAGGAACTCATCGACTTTGCTGGCGGTTCGATTGAATACTGCAACCCGGTATCCATGGTCATTCATGTTGAGGACCAGGTTCTGACCCATGACGGCGAGTCCGATCAGACCAATATCCGCTTTTGACATCAATCACTCCTCCAGAGCGGGGTTTGACATTCCGTGTAGTGCATCACAGCCTGTGATGGATGCCGAATCGAAGCCACCCTGTCGGTTTGACCCGAGACGGCGTGCTACGCCCCATCCCAGGGCTTGAAGGCATTCGGGAAAACTGTCTCGATAGGTTCGTTGTCCGGCCAGTACTCACTGAACTTGGACCAGGCGTGCTCACAGGATTGACGGACTTCGCCGAGCAGTTCGGTGTGATCCCATGCCAACAGCTGTCCGTCCTGGACCAGTGTGCGCCCGCCCACAATGACGGTGTCGATGACTTCACCGTCGCAGCATTGAATCAATGCTTTTATGGGATCTAGATAAGGCCCCGTTCTCGGCCGGCTCAAATCCACCAACAAAATGTCCGCCTTGGCGCCGGGGCTGAGTCGACCGAGATCATCACGGCCCAGCGCCCGAGCGCCGCCCAGGGTGGCCGCATTGAACACCTCGCGGGTGTTGCACACCTCGAAATCTCGGTCCGCGATCTTGCCGATGATTTGAACCAGCTTAAGCTCGCCGAGCATGTCCTGTGGGTAGGAGTCGGTGCCGATGGCCATGTTGACACCGGCATCCAGATAACGCTGAAAGGATTCCAGATGGACGCCGCGGCGACCAAAAACGGTCGGTGAATGGGCAACCGTTGTCCCGGTTTCGCGCAGCTGGGCGAGGTCGTCTCCACGTGTGTACGCGACCTGACTGTGGCCGGTGGTGTAGAGCCCGTGACCGAGGATGACCTCTGGACCGAGGAAGTCCAGATTGTAGAGCATGCCGACAGGCGTTCTACCAGTATTGCGAATCGAGTCTTGAAACTCGAGCACCGACTCGGCGAGATGCAAGGTGATGCCGACGCCGTGCTCTTTCGCGACAGATTTTGTCCGGCGCAGCAACTCGTGAGAGCAGAGGTGGTACTCGAGAGGAACCAATATGGCTTTCACGCGGCCATCGAATGCACCATCGTACTTCTCGATGAAATCGATGGCGGCATCCAGAGTCCGCAGCTCGTCGGTTTCACTATGCCAATGGATTTGATGCCGTCCGTCCTGGTCATAATAATGGTGGGCGGAGCGCAAGCCAGGTGACATGTAGATGCGGATCCCGAGCTCTCCGGCATGACGCGCCAGTGGGCCGAGCTCGCCGCCTTCACTCTCTCCACCAAGCTCGCCACCCATTTCGACGACGGTAGTCGAGCCGTAGCGCAGCAGACAGCCTAGGCTGTACTTGATAGCGACATCGGCATTCTCGTAATCATGAAGAGTCGGGCCATTGATACCGTTGGTGGTGCAATAGTTCATGAATCCCGAGCGGAACAAATCACGGCGTCCAGCGTCGAATATCATCCGGTCACCGGTGTGCGCACCAACATGCACATGAGCATTCACCAGTCCGGGAGAGACCAGCTTCGTGCTGGCGTCAATGGTGTGGTCGGCCTGACCTTCGAAGTGTTGGCCGACATGCACCACGGTGTCACCCTCGAACACGACGACGCCATCACGGATCAGCCGGTGCTCCGTGCCATCGAATCCAACGACCCAGCCGCCTTTGATCAGAGTTGTGTCGGATGGGGTGGGGTGGTCGTCCATGGGAGCTCCTCTAAAACTGAAAACGTTCGAGACCAAAGGGCACGATGGGCTCAGGCACTTGTCCGCTCAGCAAAGCCTGTGCGGTCAAGTCGCCAATCGCAGGTCCCATGGTGACGCCGCTGTGGGTGCAGACCACGAAAAGTCCTTCCGCCGATGGCAGCGGGCCGACGATGCTGTCACCGTCCGCGGGTACAGCTCGAATCCCGATTCGAAAGCTGCACTCATCGAGTAGCGCAGCACCTGAAAACGACGTGAGCATCTGCTGGGTCATCTCCAACAGTCGGGTTGCAGCGCTGCGAATTGCATCCACACCGCTGTCTTCGTCGATGAGACCGTCAGTTTCATCAGACCCGAGTAACAGGCCACCGCTCGAGCCGGGCCGCAAGTGCACATGCGTATCGGCGTCATACAGGATGTGAGTGATGAGCGCACGGTCTGTTACCGGCGGCGTGGTCACCAGCAGTCCTGGGCTTCGAATCATGGGGAAGCGGGCCCGGAAGCCCTCGTAGCCGGTTAGCTCCGTGAGCACATCGGGTGTGTTCGGGCCGGTCGCGAGCACCACCTGTGGGGCGGTCACTTCACCGTTCGCAATTCGCACCCCCGTGACGGTGCCGTCATCATCGACCAGCAGCTCCTCGACCGGCGTGTCATCCCAGACTTGTCCGCCAAGCTCACGGATGCGTTCGGCCAGAAACGAAACGAACACCGGAACATCGAGCCATGGGTCTGCGAGTGCGAACAGTCCTTCGGCGCCTTCGCGGAACACCACATGTGGCTCCATGGCCGAGAGCTCCGCCTGCGTTACCCAGGCTACCGGGTAGTCCCAAGCCTTCAGGCGCTCGGCCTTGTGTCGCAAATCGGCCAGCTGCGAATGTTCTCCGGGGCTGCTCCACTCGAGTGTTCCGCATCGATACAGACCGATACGCTGCTCTCCGAATCGGCGTGCGAGCTCGTGATAAGCATGTAGACCGGAGGCATTCAGGCGATGATAAGCCTCTGAGTTGACTTTCGACGTCCCGTTTATCCAGGAGAAGGAATTCGCGCTGGTACCGCTGCACAAGGAGGCGGCCTCGATTACGGCTACCTTCTGACCGCGTTCGCACAAGGCGTGGGCCACGTTGCAGCCGATGATGCCGCCGCCGACCACGATGACGTCGAAATTCTGAGTAGTTGTGTCCATGAGTCACACTTATACAGAACAGGAGGGAGACTGCAACACGCAACTTCCAGTGCGGCACTCGCCTACGTCAAAGTGTCTCATACAGATTCAGAAGTGCGATCGCGGTAGCGGTCATCAATACCGCAAACCCCATATTCTTTCGTGACAAATACCAACCGCTGACGTGGTAACGGCTTTGCAAGGTGACGTTCGTGCCGGACAGCGGACAGCAAGCGCACCCAATGCCCCAACCCATGACGAACACCATGGCGAGTAGATTCGGATCCGGATCCAGGGGTACCAGCACCGTGGCGGCCGTGGTCACCATCACCAGCGGATGCACGCCGGCAAACGAGATGATGACCGTGAGCGCGAGTACCAGGCTGGCTTCAATGGCGGTGAACTGCTCGAAGGGCAGGAAGCCGTCCAGTGTTTGTATGACTGCGACCAGGCCCGCGCCCAGAACTCCCGCCGCCAGAAACAAAGCCAGCTCGCCTCGGATCTCCGGCAGTCGTTGCGTGCAGAAGTCAGTGAGCTCGGTTGTCGTCCGTACTGGGCCGCTACGAAGCAGCAATACCAGCACTACCAACAGTGGTGCCAGCATGATCACCAGGACCAGGATGGACAAGCTTGGCAGTGCCGCATGCAGCAACAGCACGCCGCCCGCGAGCAAGGCCGGCAACCACAAGCTTTCAAATTGCGCGGGGTAGCCGGGGAAGCGCTCCAGATCTCCGGCCAGGCCAAGATGGCCCATCACCAACAAGAACACGATGCCGAAGGCGGCAAGGGGCATTCCGGTGAGCATCACAGTGCCGAGACTTGCCCCCGGGTTGTAAGCCAGAGCGAGAGCCATGCCGCCAATGAAAGGTGAATAGAAGGTCGCCATGGTGAACGAGCGGCACAACATGAGTGCCTGTGCCTTGCTCAAAGGCGTGGTTCGACTCAGCCGATCGGCCATGATGACCAGCGCCGAGATGTTCACGACCGCGCCGAACAGCTGCACGCCGACAAGACTCCGATTATAGGCGCTGCGTCCCTCCGGCAATTTGGCCTCGTCGACGCTGCCGGTTACATTCAATAACCGTAACAACGTCACTGCTGCCATGAGCGTGATGATGAGCTGGTTCTGACTCAGAGCACGCACCAGGTCGATGTCGACGTCGTTGGCCGCGCCATAGCCGAGTCCGGCCACCCCGAGTGAGCCGAGCACGATGGCTTGCCAGCGCTGGGTCACTGACAGTCGACGCCAGCATCCGCCGAGAGCGAGCCAGGCGAGCAATGCCGGCACCAGCATCGACACGGTGTCACTGACACTGGCGACAATGGAGGCGACCCACATAAAACCCACTGTCATGCCGATCAAGGGCTGTTGCTTGACCACGGGCTTTGTCGATGGCATGGGTTCAGGGCGTCCGGTCACCATCAGCGCCCTGCAGCGCCTGCCAGATTCGAAAAGGTGTTGCCGGCATATCGAGCTCGGTGACGCCGCATGTGGAAAGGGCATCCAGAATTGCATTGATGACTGCCGGTGGCGACCCCGTGGTCGGGCCTTCGCCGGCACCCTTGGCGCCGAGTGGATTGTCTTCACACGGGACTTCGTTGAATGACGTCGTCATGGCCGGCATGTCGTCCGCGCGTGGCAGGCAATAATCCATGAAACTGCCGCTTTGCAGTTGTCCGGTTTCTGGCTCGTAGACGACATTCTCGAACACGGCTTGACCTATGCCTTGAGCGATACCGCCATGCAGCTGTCCACGAGTGATCAGAGGGTTGACCACGTTACCCACGTCGATGACCAGCACATGTGAGATCAGCTCCAGCTGACCGGTTTCTACATCGATCTCCACCTCGGTGATGTGGGCGCCATTGGCAAAGGCGTGATTGTGGGTTTCGAAAACCGCCTCGGCGGCGAGTTTCGAATCACTCGATGCTTCACACGCCCGCGCCAGCTCGAACAGGCTCACTGCTCGATCGGTGCCCGGAATCACAAACTCGCCGTCACGGTATTCTAGATCGGCTTGCGCGACCTCCAGATGCTCGGCTGCGAGTGTGGTTGCCTTCTCCATCAAACGGTCGCTGCCAAGCACCAGTGCGCCACCGCCAATACGCATTGATCTAGAGCCATGAGAGCCAAACCCCTGTTTGACTAATGCCGTATCCCCGTTGATTACACGTACGTGTTCCAGATCCACATCCAGGCGTTCTGCCAGCACCTGGGCGAACACGGTCTCATGTCCCATGCCGAAGGACTGGGTGCCCATGCGGGCCTCCACCCAACCTTCCGGGTCCACCCGCACCTCGCTGAACTCCGAAGGCGCACCGCCAGTGCTTTCCACATAGACCGATACACCAATTCCGCGCAGCCGGCCGTCGCGTGCCGCTTGCGCCTTTCTTGCCTCGAAACCTTGCCAGTCTATGGCTTGCTGGGCGAGGTCCAGATTGCGTTGAAATTCGCAGCGGCCGTACAGTGCGCCCGCTGGAGTCTTGTAGGGCATTTGCTCCGGAGCAATGAGATTGCGTTGGCGAAGTTCTATGCGGTCGATACCAGAGACGACCGCTGCCTTGTCCACCAGACGTTCCAGCATGTACGACATCTCGGCGCGACCCACGCCTCTGAACGCATGCACTGGACCGGTGTTGGTGAACAAGCCTTTGAGCTCCAGGTAGCAGGTTTCGAATCGATAAGGCCCGCAAAGCAGTCCTGGCATGAAACTGATATGCACCCAGAGTGAGCGTGATGGCACGTAGGCGCCATGCCGCCATGCTATTCGTGCGCGAATAGCTCGAAACTCACCGGCGGGCCCCATGGCCAGGTCGACCTGCACGCGCTGGTCGCGTGCCTGAGTGTCGGTCAAGAAGGCCTCACTGCGCTCGGCGGTCCAGTGCACCGGACGGCCGATCGCTCTGGCTGCAAAACAGGCGAGAATGAACTCGGGATAGACGATATTTCGGGCCCCGAAGCCGCCGCCGGTATCGGGTACGATGACGTGAATGTCTGAAACCGGCACGCCGAGTGTCATGGACAATACGTTTTGAATGGAATGCGCCGACTGGGCACCGGCATGCACCGTGAATGTGCCGTTGTCGTCGTGGTATTCGGCAAGAATCGCCCGTGGCTCCATGAAAGCCACCAGCTGGCGTGGATTTTCCAGCGTCAGCGAAGCGGTGTGTGCCGCGTCGTTGAAGACGGCCTCGACCTCGTCGGTGTCACCCTGATCCCAGATGAAGCTGGTGTTCGATCCATGCTGCTCCCAGAGCAGTGGCGAACTGGGATCAAGGGCGTCTTCGAAGCTGATGACATTGTCCAGAAGCTCATAGTCGACATGGACTTGCTCTGCCGCCGCTTGGGCTTGCGCCAGAGTCTCGGCGACGACGAACGCCACGCCGTCACCCACCAGTCGGACCTTGTCGACTGCGAGTCCCCACTGCGGAGGATCGGCCGGCACCTGGCCGTCGCGCCCGGCGAGAATCGCTGGGTCAAAGCCAATAACCGTCGGAATCGGGTGGGTCGACTCGACGATGTCCTGGTGGGTGAGCACGGCCAGCACGCCTGGCATATTCTCGGCGATGCTTTTGTCGATATGCTTGATGCGGGCATGCGCGTGTGGTGAGCGAGCGACTGCTGACCAGGTTTGCTCAGGCCGCGAAATATCGTCTGTGTAGCAGCCCTGTCCTGTCAGAAAGCGCTGGTCTTCGAGCCGCAGTATAGGCTCGCCGATGTAGTGTCTGCCGCTCAAGAGACTGGTAGCGGGTGCTGTTTGAAGACGTATTCTTCGACCGGACGTCCTCCGATCAAGTGTTCCTGGATGATGCGCTCGAGCACTTCTGGCGTGCAATGGGAGTACCAAGTGCCGTCTGGATAGACGACGGCCACCGGGCCTTGCTGGCACACGCGTAGACAGTTCGCCTTGGTGCGAAACACTTTGCCGCTGTCGACCAGACCGAGCTCGCTGAGCCGGTCTTTGAGGAATTTCCAGGAATCCAGACTGTTAGCCTTTTTTGAGCATTTGGGGTCGGTCTGATCGGCGCACAGGAAAATGTGCCGCTCGATCTGATCGATCTTGAGCTCGTCGGCTTTGCGGGTGAGAAACACTGAGCGGTCGACGCGCGATTTTTTCTGGTCGGTCATAGCGGCCACAGTTCACGGTTTTTTCCTCGTCAATGCAAGTCCTGTAGACTGCGCGGCTCCGTGATTCCAGGCAGGATTGAAGTAATGGCCAGCAAAGCCGCATCAAAAAACCGTCACCAGGGATTCGCGACCCGGGCGATTCACACCGGCTATGAGCCATCGGAGGCCCATGGCGCACTCAGCCCGCCGATTTACATGACTTCGACTTTCGCGTTCGAAACCGCCGAAGAGGGGACTGCCAAGTTTGCCGGTGAGCTGCCCGGTTATGTTTATGGCCGTTCGAAGAATCCGACACAGGCGATTCTGGAAGAAAGAATCGCCTCGCTGGAGGGCGGAGAAGCAGGCGTGGTATTTGCTTCTGGCATGGGTGCTATCACCAGCTTGATCTGGCGGCTCACCCAGGCCGGCGACGAGATCGTCATCGATCACACCCTTTACGGTTGTACGTTCGCGTTTTTCATGCAGGGTGTGAGCCGTTTTGACGTGACGGTGAAGCCGGTCGACCTCACGGACCTTGAACAGGTGCGTGATGCCCTCAGCCCGCGTACCAGAATCGTGTTCTTCGAAACACCGGCCAACCCGAATTTGCGAGTCATCGACATCGCCGCCGTGTCGGCGCTTGCGCATGAGATGGAGGCTCTGGTCGTCGTCGACAACACATTTTGCTCACCTGCCATTCAGCGCCCGCTCGAGCACGGCGCCGATGTGGTCGTGCACTCGGCCACCAAGTTTCTGGGTGGGCATGGCGACCTGGTAGCGGGCGCGTTGGCCGGGCCCAAATGGATTGCCGACGAGGCGCGTCAGGGGATGCGCCTCCTGACGGGTGCGACCTTGTCACCCATGGCCGCATTTCTGATTCTGCGCGGTTTGAAGACCCTTGAGCTTCGCATGCAGCGACACTGTGATAGCGCACTTGCTATCGCTCGCTTGCTCGACGGCCATCCGGCCGTTCGATGGGTCGCCTATCCCGGACTCGAAAACTATCCATACCGTGAGCTCGCGCGCCGGCAAATGTCTGGCTTCGGTGGATTGATTGCGTTCGAGCTCTACGGCGGTATCGAGTCGGGTCGCACATTCATGAACAAGTTGAATCTGGTGACCCGGGCGGTGAGCCTGGGTGATGCTGAAACCTTGGTGCAGCATCCCGCCACCATGACCCATGCGACCTACAGTGCGCAGGAGCGCGCTGAGCACGGTATCAGCGATGATTTGCTGCGCATGTCCATCGGTCTGGAGACTCTCGCCGATCTGGAAGCTGATGTGCTGCAAGCACTGGAAGATTTGCCCGTAGCGCCGCAGCGCCACGCTGGATGACCGGAATCGAGCTGGACCGCTTGCGGGCCGAAACTCCCGGTGTTGAGCAGGTCACGCACTTCAACAATGCGGGCTCGTCGTTGATGCCGGCCGCCGTTCTTGATGCGCAGAAGTTGTATCTGGACCTGGAAGCGCGTATCGGTGGTTATGAGGCCTACGATCAAGAGCAGATCAACATCAATCGAGTCTACGATGCGGTTGCCGAGCTGCTGCGTTGCTGTCGTGAGGAAGTGGCCATCGTGGAGAATGCCACTGTGGCCTGGGACATGGCCTTTTACTCATTGCCGCTTGGCCCGGGTGATCGCATTCTCACCGCGCAATCTGAGTATGGCGCCAACTTTGTGGCTTACCTGCACGCGGCGCGGCGCACCGGTGCGGTCATCGAGGTCATTCCCAACGATGAGTCGGGTGCAACATCGCCGCAAGCCCTGGAATCCATGCTCGATGATCGGGTCAAATTGATCTCTGTCTCTCATGTCCCGACCAATGGCGGTCTGGTGAATCCAGCCGCCGAAATCGGCGCTATCGCCAATAAGCACGGCATCACGTTTTTGCTCGATGCTTGTCAATCGGCGGGGCAGCTGGACCTGGATGTCAACGAACTCGGGTGTGATCTGCTGAGCGCCACGGGACGCAAGTATTTGCGGGGACCAAGGGGTACCGGCTTTTTGTACGTGAAGCATTCCATACTCGACACTCTGGACCCGCCCATGATCGACCATCTGGCAGCCGACTGGGTGGCAGCTGACGAGTATCGGCTGCGCGCAGATGCGCGCCGGTTCGAGAATTGGGAATCCAACTATGCGGCAAAGGTTGGTCTCGCAGTTGCGGTGGACTATGCGCTCGATGTTGGTCTGGCGCCGATAGAGGCACGTGTTGTAGAGCTTGCCGCAAGCCTTCGTAGAGTCCTGGAGGAAATCCCAGGCGTCACAGTTCATGACCTCGGCGAGCGGCGCTGTGGCATCGTCACCTTTTCGGTGGAGGGACACCAGGCAACCGCTGTGAAATCGGTGTTGCAGGCCCGGCGCATCAATGTTTCGGTGTCAGATCCCGCGAGCACCTTGATTGATTCGACACACCGCGCCTTGCCGGACATGGTCAGAGCCTCCGTGCACTACTTCAATTCAGATGCCGAAGTCAATGCGTTCGCGGCGGTGATTGCCGGGCTGACACGCTGAGACGCCCAGGATGTTCGTCAGTCGAGCTCGCGGTCGCAGTCGATCTGGCAATCCACGAACCCCGGTGACAGATCAAGGCCGGTGGCAATGTGATTGATGACGGTGCGTTCGGCATTGGTGACCCCACCGTCGGCCTGTGCGATCAAGCACAGATCTCGAAGCACCTGCATCGACTGACCATGAGAGGCCTCGTCGCGGGTGTGTGCGATGCGCTCGTCCAGCTCGGTCTTGATTTTTTCGATGTCGAGCTTGTCGCTGAAGGCATCCTTGCCGAAGAATCGCTCGAACACTTCAATTTCTGCTTCCGAGATGCCATTTGTCGCGTCGGCAATGGCGATAGCGCCGGCAAACAGCAAGCGGCGCATGGTCTCGGCAACTGGTGTCTTGCTTTCCAGATAGCTCGGCTCCATAAGACCCATGAGAGTCTGTACATCGGCTTCGAGGATGCTGGTCTTGGTGCCGCCTTCACGCGCGAGTTCTGAATCATCGAACATTTTCAGGGCCTTCACGCGCAGCGGGCTGAATGGGTGGGTCGAGAACCAGTCCTCCATGGGCGCGCTCTGACCAGGCTCTGCATCTTCGGTCTGCATCTCATCGACCTGAGACAAGAACGCATCGAGCTGGAACTCGATCACATCACCGGTGAGACCGGATGCGAGCCTGAAAAGTGCCCGCGCGATGCTCCCCAGATCCTCGGCGCAATGCGCACCCGCCCGGTCGGCGGAAATTTCAGCGTATCTCGACCAGGTGAACAGCTGCAGTGCGAGCGCCGGTGGGGGTTTTTGGCGGCCTTTGAGAATGTAGCCGATTGGAATGTCGTGATGGCCGTAGATGTAGTGGCCGACTTCATGTCCCATGACAAAACGAAGCTCCGCGTCACTGAATGCTTCCAGCAGACTGCTGGAAAACATGATGAACAGTCTGCCATCCTCCGGCTTTACGCAGGCTGCATTGAAGCTGGGGCTGGAGTACACGTACAGCTCGAGTGGGATGTCCAAGCCGAGGCGCTCCGCGCAGGCATCGGCATGTTCATGCAAGACCGGCGCCATGGATCGACTCAGTCTGACGGAAGTGGCTAGCAATCGCCGTCTAACCCCGCCAGCTCCGTCTTGTTCGGCGCGATTCAGCTGATCAACCACGTTGGATACGAAGCTGTCGGATAGCAGTTTCTTGGCCAGCTCGCGATCGTTTCTGGAACGGATAGTTTCGGCGTTCAAGGTTTAGCCCCTATGTTGCGCGAGGGTCCGAGGTTGAGGCCGCCTGGGACGGCCTCAATTCGGACAGATGCAAAGTGTCGTGACGCCACAAGCCGTGAAAACTATACTAAGTCGATGATTCATAGCCATACAGTCGAATCTCGGTATCGGTCTCGCGCAACATAGGGGCTAGGCTCCTTGCGATGGATTCAGAGCTCGGGTGCGAACTCCTTGATTCCGGAGTGAAAGGGTTCCAATGCAAGCGGCAGCTTCGAATCACCAAACAATATGCCCGGCGCTGTTGCATCACTGCCATAGAGCGAGGCATTGGCGGAAGTGGCGAAGCTCACTTTTGCACCCTGCAGATCAACGCCCGCAAACAGCCCCAGAGTGCGTACATAGCTGATCACTGACGGCATATCGGCGTAGCTCGCGGCCGCACCCACGGGACCGGCGACAATGCTGAACTCGCTGCCAAACGCAACGGAAGCCTCGAGCAGTTCCTCGACGGCCGCGTCGGTCATGAACAACATGATGTACGATGCATTTTGGATGCCAGCCTGGATGCCTACACTCGCAGCAGTGACGCTGAACACCGCCGGTGTGCCCCAGGTTCCGTTGTCGGGGTGTCTACAGCTGATGAGTCCATTACCGTGTTTTGCGGCAATAATGAGACCAGCTTTGACCACCGAAGGAAACACAGCGATGCACTTCGCACCAGCACGCAGGTTGGTGGGCACGCGCCGATTGACCGACTCGCGCATCTGCCGGTCGAGAGTCGTCGCGGCCAGGAACGCCGTGTCACGCACCACGTCATCGGTCTTCTGCGCCGCGGCGCAGGACAGTGTCATCCACAACGACAGCGTGAACGCAAAGTAGCGCATCGATGTTTTGCCGAGCATCACACGTCCCCCTACCGACGGTTCGACACTCAGTTTAACTCAGCCGGCTTCTACTGCCTCCAGCAGTGCCGGGATTTTGTCTTCCCAGCCGAGCGGCATGATGTGTATACCCTGACACATGGGCTTGATTTGGTTGATGATGCGCGCCGCGATCTCGACACTGGTCTTGCCCTTGTCCTCGGCGTCTTCCATTTCTGCGATGAGAGCGTCGGGCACGTCGATGCCGGGTACGTTGTCCGTCATATAGCGAGCCATTTTTGCGCTTTTGAGCAGAATGATGCCGGCCAGGATGGAGATATTCATGCCGGAGACGCGGTTCATGAAGTTCTCGAACGAGGCCGGATCATAGATGGCTTGACTTTGCAGGAACTGTGCGCCCGCATCAATCTTGGCGTTCATTTTGCTGATCTCGGCGTCGAGATCGCTGGCGCCCGGATTGACCACTGCGCCTAGGAAGTAATCGGGTGATCCATTCAGCTCATTGTCATGTAGATCGGCGCCGGCACGCAGCCCATTGGCGGCTGCGAGTACGTCATTCGACATCAGATCGAACACGCCAGTCGCCTCCGGATGGTCTCCGATTTTGGGTGGGTCGCCGCCCATGAACACGATATTGGGGATGCCAAGCGCTGCCGCACCGAGCAAGTCACCTTGCAGGGCAATCCGATTCCGGTCCCTCGAGGTCATTTGCATGATCGGCTCGATCCCTCGATCCATCAGCAGATGAGAAGTCGCAAGCGGGCAAATCGACATCTTGGCCGCGTGAGAATCGGTTACGTTGAAGGCGTCGACACAATGCTTCAGCGATTCCGCGCGCTCGAACATGGGTTCGAGGTTGGTACCTTTCGGGGGGTTAAGCTCGCTGGTGACCATGAACCGGCCGGATTTGATTCCATCGGATAGCTTGCTCAAGACCTCGACTCCGGTATTGCAGTTAAGAGAGCGGCGAGCCTAATTCAAACCCTGCACCGGAACAACTCTGGAGCGATTCCACTGGCCGCGGCGGACGGTCTGAAAGCCTCTGTCAGTAGTCGACGACGTTGGGCACTGGTTGTCGCTTTCGATAAAGCTCCGCACGTTCCTCCCAGTTCGACATCAGTGGTCGCAAGTCGATGGGTTCGGCAGGGTAGGCAATGAGCTGGGTGTGGGTCACCAGGGAACAGCCGGTCCAGCTGTGCAGTTGCAGTGCCGCTGGCTCCTTGATGAAGTGTGGCGGCTGCTCAGGCGTCAGGTCGAGATGGACCTGATGTGCACTGCTCGGACATACGCTCGCGGGCACGCTGCCCAGGCTGGTGTGAATAGCTCGATGCAGATGTCCCGAGACGAGTCGCTCGACTTGTGGGTGTTTCCCGAGCAACTCGACCAGTTTGTCTGCCCCGCTCAGCATACCGATGTGGTCCATCCACCAGATGCCGGTTTCGAACGGTGGATGATGCATGAAGATGAGTGTCGGGTGCTGCGGTTCCCGTGCGAGCGTTTTGTCCAGCCACTCGAGACGCTCGACGCAAAGCGCACCATCGTGACGCTTGGGCAATGTGGTATCCAACCCGACCAGCCGCAGCTCGTAGTCCTCGACGCTGTAGCAGAAAAAGTCATTGTGCCGAGCCGGATGGCTGTCGAGCGGCAGCAAGCACTCCATGAGTTCACGGCTGTCGTGATTGCCCGGGATCACGAACCAGGGCATGTTTAGGGCAGCCAGCAGTTCAGCAAGCGCCTGGTACTCGGCGGGTTGGCCGTGATTTGTGAGGTCTCCTGTAAGCAGCACCACATCGGGCCGCGGGCTGAAGGTGTTCAGACAGTCGATAGCGGTTGCAAAGTTGGTGTCATTGTCGACGCCAAATGGCTCCTGGCTGCGTCTACCACGAATATGCAGATCGCTGACCTGAGCAATCAACATCAGGCGTGCTTTCTCGAGAAGGATTCGGCAATGACGCAAAGCTCTTCGAACATCAGGGTCGCGCCGACCAGCGCCGTGTTGCCGGTCGGGTCGAACGGTGGTGCCACCTCGACCACATCGCCGCCAATCAGATGCAGCCCTTGCAGGCCTCTGATCATCATTTGGGCTTCCAGCGTGGTGATGCCACCGACCTCCGGTGTGCCGGTTCCCGGCGCATACACCGGATCCAGCCCGTCGACATCGAAGCTCACATAAGTCGGGCCGTCGCCGACCACTCTTCGTGCTTCCTCGACAGTTGCTTTGACGCCGAGTTCGTAGAACTCCTCCATGTAAATCACGCGCATGCCACTGTCGTGACTGAATTGCCACTGGGTAGCATCGTTGAGACTGCCGCGAATACCGATTTGGATGGTGCGTTTCGGGTCCAGCAGCCCTTCTTCGACTGCGCGTCTGAAGGGGGCGCCATGGTGGAACTTGGAACCCAGGTAGTCGTCGCCGGTATCACAATGAGCGTCGAAGTGAATCATGCCGACGCTCTGCTCTCGCGCAATGGCCCTGAATATGGGAAGTGTGATCGAGTGATCACCACCCGCTGCAATCGGTATCACGCCAGCATCGTGCAGACGTGCGAAGCTCGCCTGGATCTCATCGAGACTGGCTTCCAGGGTGAACGGGCTTTGTACCCACGCATCACCGACATCAGCGACCCGCGCCAGCTCATGCGGTGAAATCCCAGTTGCCTGATTGATGCGTCGCATCAGGCTCGATTGGTTGCGGATTTCTCTCGGCCCATGGCGAGCACCGGTGCGGTTGGTGACACCTCCATCATAGGGAACGCCGATGAGCGCGATGTCGACAGCGTCCAGACCTTCCTGGTAGGGACAGCGCATAAACGTCGGCAATCCGGTATATCGCGGACGATTCTGTGGGTTCTCGAACTCGGGATAACGTTCGTAGACTGGATTCGACATGATGTTT
>MDTE01137319.1_pt1 | contig 18512 bp, 15 predicted proteins | sample 811231 | NCBI WGS metagenome assembly MDTE01 (sample SAMN05326651, study PRJNA326480) | marine metagenome | isolation source: seawater | place: Indian Ocean: Red Sea | collected 2010 | reverse complement strand
GTTCAGAGGAATTAATAAATGAATCTGCAGTAATTGTAGGTATTAATTCTACAAGTTTGATCGAATCAAAATTAATGAAAAAAAATGTTGTAATACCCATTTTTGCTGAGGCTAAAGGTAAATATTATAAAGAGCATGTAAATTTTAAAAAATATTTTAATAAAGCTTTTTATATTGCAAAATCTACTAACAAGCTTATAAAAGCAATTGATGATGGTATTAATGGAAAATTACCAAAGCAAACTTGTCCAAAAGAATTAATATACGATGTTTATGGTTTTTTTGATGGAAAAACAAAAGAACGTATTTATAAAGAAATAAATAAAACAATTAAAAATAATAATTAAATAAATAATCGTATAATTTAAAAAAAATCTTTGATTAATATGATAAAAAGAAAAAAAAGAAAAATTTGTATTGTTATTTCCGCAAGGCCTTCATATGCAAGAGTTAAAAGCGTTTTAAGAGAAATTAAAAAAAATAAAAATTTAGAATTAATTTTAATTTTAACAGCTTCTTCATTATTAGATAGATATGGAAACTTAATAGAGGTTATTAATAAGGATGGATTTAAGGTTAATTATAAAGTTCATATGTTAGTTGAAGGTGGTAATTTATTAACAAGTGCAAAATCAACAGGACTAAGTATTATCGAACTTTCATCTTTATTCGATAGAATTAATCCTGATATTGTATTAACTGTAGCAGATAGATATGAAACGATTGCAACGGCAATAAGTGCTTCATACACTAATATTCCTGTAGGACATATCCAAGGAGGAGAAATAACAGGATCAATTGATGAAAAAGTTAGACATGCAGTTACAAAATTATCAGATCTACATTTTGCATCAAATAGTATAGCAGCTAAACGTTTATTGAAATTAGGAGAAGATCCTAAGAAAGTTTTTGTTACAGGTTGCCCGTCTATTGATTTGGTAAAAGAAATAATAAAATCAAAAAAAGAAATTAATAAAAGTTTTATTAGTAAGGGAGTTGGCCAAAATATTAATACATCTGATAATTTTATGGTAGTTATGCAGCATCCAGTAACTTATGAGTGGAAGAATACAGCTAAGCAAATTAAAGCTACATTAAATGCAATAAAAAAAATAAATATACCTGTTTTTTGGTTTTGGCCAAATGTTGATGCTGGAGTTGATGAGGCAAGTAAAGCAATAAGAAGTTTTAGAGAAAATAATAATAATTTAAAAATAAAATTTTTAAAAAATATGCCACCTGAAGATTTTTTAACATTAATAAATAAATCATTATGTTTAATTGGAAATTCAAGCGTTGGTATCCGAGAATCATCGTATTTAGGAGTACCAGTCGTAAACATAGGAACAAGACAAACAGGTAGAGATCGAGGAAGAAATGTTATAGATTGTGATTATAATTCATTAGAAATTGAGAAAGCTATTAAACGTCAAATAAAACACGGCAAGTATAAAAAAAACACTCTTTATGGCAAAGGTGAATCTGGTAAGTATATTTCTAAAACATTAACAACTTGTGATTTACCAACAGTTAAAAAAAGTTTTCTATAATAGTCTTTTTTTTTATTAATTAATTAAAATGTGCGGAATTTTTTCTTTTATTTCAAAGGGTAAAATATCTAAAAAAGATATTTTATTAGGAAAGAAGGGTACAAAACTTTTATATCATAGAGGCCCAAATGGATCTGGCGAATGGGTTGATCGTAGTAAAGGAATTTATATTGGTCATAGAAGATTAAAAATTATTGATTTATCAGAAAAAGCAAAACAACCTATGATAAGAAAAAACATTGTTTTATCTTATAATGGAGAAATTTATAATTTTAAAGAAATCAGAGAAAATTTAATAAAAAAAGGTTTTAAATTTACTTCTACTAGTGATACTGAAGTTTTAATAAATTTATGGTTAGACAAAGGTCCATCATGCTTAAATGAAATTGACGGCATGTTTTCTTTTATTATTTGGGATGGAAAAAATATTTGGATAGCAAGAGATAAGTTTGGAGAAAAACAATTATTTTATGCAATAACAAAAAATGGAATATATATTTCATCGGAAATTCAACCTTTAGTTGAAATTACAAAGTTTAAAAAAGATTTAGATCAAAATAAGATTTCTGCTTTTTTATCATTAGGATACATACCTAGTCCAGATACTGCATATAAAAATATTTATTCATTAGAACCTTCAACATTAATAAAAATTAATAAAGGAGTAATTATTAAAAAAATTAAATATTGGAAAGAAAAAAAATTACATAATTTAGATAAAAGAGAAATTAATAACAAATATATTAATGATTTTCACGAAGCCCTTATTGATAGTGTAAAATCAAGAATAACTTCTGATGCAAAAAGATGTTTATTTTTATCAAGTGGAATAGACTCATCATTAATAGCGTCAATAATTGCTAAAGACTTAAATATAAAGATACCATGTATTACTGTATCTTTCGAAAAACAATATAATGAAATTAACAAAGCAAAAGAAATTTCAAAATATTTAAAACTTCCACATTACACTTCTAATTTTAGTAGAAAAAAAATTAATAGTAGTTTAATTAATAGACTTTATGGGCAGCCAAATGATAATTTAACTATTATTTCTGTAATAAAAATGTGCTCTTTAGCAAAAAAGTTAAATTTTAAAGTAGGTATAACAGGAATGGGTGGAGATGAAATATCACAAGGATATTTAAAACAATTATTTATATACAAATATAGATTTTTATATTCTTTACCTGAAAAAATTAGAAAATTAATTTATTTTTTTACCTTTTTATTATTAAATCAAAAAAAAAGATTACTGTATAAAAATATATTTGGAGTTGATAATAAATATTTATATATAGCACTAAAAAATTTACCAATATTAACATATTTGTCCTCACTAGAAGGTTTTGATAAATGGTGTTTAAAAACATTTAAAGATTTCAGCAATATTAATTTTTATAAAAAAGTTTGTGAATTTGATATTGAGAATGTAATGTCTAATAGTAGATTGGCTTGCTTTGATTTAGGAGGGATGAATGAAAGTATTGAATTAAGATCCCCATTATTGAATCATAAACTTTTTTCTTTATATAATTCTTTAAGTTTAAATAATTTAAATAAATTTGGACAAAAATATATTTTAAAAGAGATTTTAAAAAGATATTTACCAGAAAAGTTAATTACAAAAAATAAAAAAGGTTTTGTGTATCCAATGTCATATTTTTCAATTGAAAATAAAAAAAGCAGTAAAAACAGTTATTTAACAGAGAATAGTAATATCATAGATCTAGAAAAAGAATATAGCTGGCAGAAAATTAGAATGAGAGAGAATATATTAAAAAATTTTGTTAATTATTAATGTCTATTCCTAAATTTTTTATAGAAGTTTCAGAAAAATCCTTAGTACCAAAGAGTATTGAATGGGGAAAATTAAATAATAATAGAAAAGTATTTATAAAATTTAATAAAAATAATTTGAATATTTCATTTCATAATGTAAATGGAAATAAACTTTGTATCTTAGGTAATCCAATAGTTAATAATCAAATAAATAATAATAAATTTGCAAAATATTTTTTTCAAAATAAAAATATAAATTCTTTAAAGAATATTAATGGAGAATTTATAATATTTTTTATCGATAAATTTAAAAAAGTTTTAGAAATTATCAATTCAAGGTTTACATCTCCGGCATTATGGTATTATTCAAATAAAAAAAAATTTTTAGCATCCCTTTCTTTTACTGAATTATCTATTTATTTAAAAAAAAATGGTGAATTTAAATTAGATAAAAATTCTTTTTTTGAATATCTGTTTTTCAGAAGAATAATTGGAGATAAAAGCTATGAATTAAATACAAAATCTTTAAGTCCTGCTTCCAAATTAATTACTAATGGAATAAATAAAAAAAGAATTTCTTATTGGGAACCTAATTTTAGAAATAAAAATAATTTTTCAATTAATAAATCTGCTGATTTATTAATCGATCTTTTATTAAATTCATTAAAAATTCGTACTAGTGATAATAAAAGATATGCGCTTTTTTTAAGCGGTGGAATGGATACAAGATTATTATTGTCATGTCTTAAAAAGAATAATACAAATTTTTGTACTTTTACTTTTAATAGTTTTATGAATAGGGAAGTAAAAGTTGCCAAGGAGGCAGCAAAATTAGCTAATGTAAATAATATTTTTTTTAAAAATAAAAAAAATCATTATAAAAAAAATTTTAATGAATGTATATTTTCAACAGCTTCAATGTATCCGCCATTGACTATGTTTTATGGTTTTTCTAAATTAATTAAAAAATATGCAGATATAGGATTTCATGGGCATGGATTTGATTTCTTTTTTCAAGGAATGTATCTACCAAAGCAAAGATTAAAAATTTTAAATCATGATTTAAATTTTATAATTCCACGAATTATAAAAGGTGATCTGGTTAATTTTTTTATTAAAAATGTACCTTATAAAACTAAATCTCAAAACGTTTTAGATTTTATAAAAGGAAAAAAGAAAAAAAAATTAATGGATAATATATTTTTTGAATTAAAGAAAATTGAAATAACTGGAAAAAAATTTAGTGATGATGTTTATGATTTATATGAATATTTAACATTTAATAATTTGGCAAGACATTATAGTGTTTCAGATAATATATCTATTAATTCTATTATAGAAACAAGAATACCTTCATTTGATAATGATTTATATGATTTGTATCAATCTTTACCATGGAAACATAGATTTGATTCAAAAATACAAAGATTAGCATTAAAAAAAATTAATATAAAATTAGCAAATTTAAATAGTGCAAATACTGATTTACCAATTAAATATTCAAAATATCAAAAAACATTTTTTCAATTTATAAATTATTTTAAAAATAAATTTAAAAATAATAAAAATGATTTAGAAGAAAAGTTTCAAAGAATGGGATTGCCTTATAGTTATTTGTTAAAGAATGATTGGTATAATTATTTAAAAGAAACTGTCAATTCAGATAGATTAGATAGACTTGATTTTTTAGATATAAAAAAAATAAAACTATATCTCAGCAATGTATTAATAAAAGATAATTCGGGCTATGATACTTTTACTATTAATCTTTTATGTGTAGATCATTTTTTAAAAATTTTAGATGAAAATTAATATTTTAATAAATAATAATTTTTTTAATGATTATTGTTCTTATAGTTTTATATATCCAATAATTAAATCTTTAAAAACTTTTAAAGATATTAATTTTAGTTTTAATCTAATTAGTTTATTAAATAATAAAGTTTTTGATTGTGATTTAATAATTATAGATAGCAGATTTAAAGAAATAATAAAAAATAGAAAAAAAACTTTAGAATTTATTTATAAAAATAAATCTAAAAAAACGAAATTAATTTTTGCAGATAATGCAGATAATAGCGGACAATTAAAAAAAGATTTTTTAGAAATATGTGATTTTTATTGGAAGGGTCAGATTTTAGATGATAAAAAAAAATACGCGGATAAACATTATGGAGGACGTTTATTTACTGATTTTTATAATAAAAAATTTAATGTAATAGATAAAAACAAACAAGAAACAGATGTAATTAAAGAAAAAGGATTATTAAAAAAAATTATAGTTTCATGGAACATGGGCTTATGTGATCATGGTAAATTTTCACATATAAAACAAAAATTTTTTTCAATATTTAAAACTAAATTTATATTATTTAATTCAAATAAATTTTTTACACCTAATTATAAAGAAAGAAAAAAAGATATATCTTGTAGAATTGGAGTTAAATATCATAGAGAAACAGTAGAATATCAAAGAAAAAAAGTATCTGAAATAGTAAATGAATTTACAACAATAAAAAAAATGTCAAGATTTAAATATATAGAAGAATTAAGAAATTCTAAATTTGTCATCTCTCCTTTTGGTTGGGGTGAATTATGTCCAAGAGATTTTGAAGCATTTTTACATGGCTCTGTTCTTATAAAGCCGGAAATGAATACAATAAAAACATGGCCAAGTTGGTATAATGAAAAAACATATTTGCCTTTTTTGTGGGATCTTAGTAATTTAAGAGATCAAATAATTTACGCCATAGAAAATTATAATATGTTAAAAGAATTAGCAATAAACGCTCAAAAAAAATATTTATTTTTTACATCGAGTAATAATTCGGAAGAAATTTTTGTTAAAAGATTCCAAGAATTGTTAAAAAATTAATCAAATGAAAAATATATTTGTAACTGGTGGAGGCGGTTTTATAGGATCTAATTTTATAAGAGAAATTTTACATAAAGATTGTAGAATTATTAACTTAGATTTAATAACTTACGCTGCTTCGAGAAAAACATTAAAAGAACTTCAAAAAAATAAGAATTATATTTTTATAAAGGGAGATATTGGAGATCTAAGAAAAACAAAATTAATTTTTTCAAAATATAAGCCTGATTGTTTAATAAATTTTGCAGCTGAAACCCATGTTGATAGATCAATTGATAATCCTAGTGAGTTTGTTAATACAAATATATTAGGAGTATTTAACCTTTTAAAATCTACTTTAGATTATTTAAAGAAATCAAATAAAAAAAATAAATTTAAATTTATTCAAGTTTCAACAGATGAAGTCTACGGCTCTGTGAAAAAAGGTTCTTCAAAAGAAGATTCTCTTTTAATTCCAAATTCACCTTATGCCGCTTCTAAAACATCTGCCGATCATTTAATTTTTTCTTTTTTTAAAACTTATAATTTTCCATCTATAATAACAAGATCATCTAATAATTACGGTCCTTATCAATTTCCTGAAAAATTAATTCCGTTAATCATATTAAATGCATTGCAAGAAAAAAAACTACCGATTTATGGAAATGGTGAGCAGGTTAGAAATTGGTTGTATGTAAAAGATAATGCAAAGGCTTTGTATCAAATATATTTGAAAGGTAGAGTCGGCAATACTTATAATATTGGTGGGAATGAAGAATTAACAAATATTAAATTAGTTTTAAAAATTTGTAAGATTCTAGATGCAATTTTTCCTAGGAAAAAAAATAAGGAATATAGAAATTTAATTAAACATGTTGAAGATAGACCAGGCCATGATAAAAGATATTCTTTAGATTCATCAAAAATTAATAAAGAAATTGGTTGGAAACCAGCTGTTGATATTGAAAGTGGTTTATTTAAAACAATTAATTGGTATTTAAATAATAAAACTTGGTGGCAAGAAATAATAAAATTTAAATATAAAGGTCAAAGACTTGGAAAAAAGCAAAAGTAAAACAAAAGGAATTATTTTAGCAGCTGGCAGAGCAACGCGACTTTTCCCTATTACAATCTCTGTAAATAAACAATTGTTAGCTGTTTATGATAAACCAATGATTTATTATCCACTCTCAGTTCTTATGTTATCAAATATTAAAGATATTTTGATCATAACTAAGAAAGAAGATTTAAAAGCATTTAAAGCATTATTAGGAAATGGTAAAAAAATTGGTATAAATATTTCATATGCTTTACAAAGCAAACCAAAAGGCATAGCAGATGCTTTCAAAATTGGAGAAAAATTTATAAAAAAATCAAAATGTGCATTAATTTTAGGTGATAATATATTTTATGGACAAAATTTTAGGGAAAAATTATTTTCTGCAAAATCTAATGACATAGGTGCAACTATATTTTCTTACCCAGTTCATGATCCACAAAGATACGGAGTTGTAGAATTAGATAAAAATAATAATCCTTACAAATTAATTGAGAAACCAAAAAGACCAAAATCAAATCTAGCAGTAACAGGATTATATTTTTATGATAATGAAGTTGTGCAGATTGTTAAAAAACTAAAACCATCTAAACGTGGAGAATTAGAGATAACAGATGTTAATAAAGAGTATTTAAAAAGAAAAAAATTGCACATGGAAACTTTTGGCAGAGGTTTTGCTTGGCTTGATACTGGCACACCTGAATCCTTATTAACTGCTAATAATTTTATAGCAAATACTGAACAAAGACAGGGTTTAAAAATTGCTTGTTTAGAAGAAATAGCTTATTTAAATAAATGGATTAATTATTCGAAATTAAAAAAATTGACTCACTCCATGTCAGAAGGCCCTTATAAAAATTATCTATTAAAAATATTAAAATAATATGTGCGGTATTGTTGGATTTTGGGACCTAAAAAAGAAATATAGGTCTAATAAAATTTTAAAAGTCATTAATGAAATGACTAAAACTTTGGATCATAGAGGCCCAGATACAAAAGGAACTTGGGTAAATAAAGATAAAAATTTAGCTTTAGGTCACAGGCGTTTATCAATATTAGAAGTTAGTAATCTAGGCAAACAACCAATGATAAGTAAGAATAAAAGATATATCATAGTTTTTAACGGAGAAATTTATAATTTTGTAGATTTACTAAATGATTTAGAAAAAGAAGGAATAAAGATGGATACTAAATCAGATACACGGGTCTTGCTAGAAGCTTTTTCAAATTGGGGAATTAAAAAAACAATTAATAAAATTTCAGGAATGTTTGCGTTTTCGTTGTGGGACAAATATAAAAAGAAACTGTATCTTGCAAGAGATAGATTTGGTATTAAACCTTTGTATTATAGTTATGTTAATAATCTTTTTTTATTTAGTTCCCAATCTAAAAGTTTTAAAAAGCATAATAATTGGAAAGCAAATATATGCTACAAATCATTAGGATCTTATTTTAAATATGGATATATTCCTTCTAATCAAAGTATTTACAAAGATACAAAACAAGTTTTACCTGGGCATTTTATAATATTTTCTTCAGATGGTTTAATTAAAGAAGAGAAATATTGGGATAATAAAGAAATTGCTACAGAATATAGAAATAAACATAAAGTTTTAAATTTAAATCCTATACAAATTGAGAATAAAATTGAAGATGCAATAAATAATTCTGTTAGAAAACATATGATATCTGATGTTTCAATCGGGGCTTTTTTATCTGGCGGTATTGACAGTTCTCTTATTACAGCTTTAATGAAAAAAAATACTTCAGATGTTAAAACTTTTAATATAGGTTTTGAAGATAAATCATTAGATGAGTCAAAATTTGCTAGCGCAGTTGCTAAACATTTGAAAACCGATCATCATGAAGTAATTTTTAAAAATAAAGATTTATTAAAACTTATTCCAAAAATTACAAATGTATATGATGAACCTTTTGCTGATTCATCACAATTGCCAACAATTTTATTGTCACAAATAACAAGCAAACAAGTTAAAGTTGTCTTATCTGGGGATGGAGGAGATGAATTATTTGGAGGTTATAATAGATATAATTGGATAAATAAATTAAAAATTATATATAAATTTCCTAAAGTTTTTCGAAATATAATATATAAATCAATGAAAATTTTATCACCTAATCAATGGGATAATTTTATTAAATTAATCCCATACTTTAATAAATATTCATTACCAGGAGATAAAATTTATAAATTAGCAGACTCAATTAATTTAGATTCTATATATAAGGTTTATTCTTATTTTATATCACAATGGAAAGATGGTGAAATTCCATTGAATAAAATAAATATTACAGAAAATAAATATTTATTTAGTGATAGTTCGTATTTTTTAGATATGAAAGATCAAATGCAAATTATAGATATGAATACTTATTTAGTTGATGATATTTTAACAAAAGTTGATAGAGCAAGTATGGCTGTTGGATTAGAAGTTAGAGTTCCATTTATAGAAGAAAACATTTTTAAATATGCGTGGCATTATAATTTTTTAAAAAAGAATAGAGAGTCTAAATTCTTTTTAAAAAAAATTTTACAAAAGTACATACCTAAAAATTTGATTGATAGGCCAAAAATGGGTTTTGCAATCCCTTTAGCAAAATGGTTAAGAGGTCCATTAAGAGATTGGGCAGAAGATCTATTAATGAAAAAAAAATTAGATGATGGATATTTAAATTCAAAAATAATAATGGAAAAATGGAAAGAACACGTTTCTGGTAAGAGAAATTGGCATTATGCAATTTGGACAGTTTTAGTTTACCAATCATGGAAAAGCCAAAATAATTTATTAAAATGATAAAAAAATATTTATCTAATATTATTTTAATTTTAAAAAATAAAGGTTTAATAAAACTTTTATTATCTTTTTTTTATTTTTTCTTAATTGAAATATATAAAAAATTTTTTCCTAAAAAATTTATTAAAAAAAGAATATTAAAATTTAAAATGTTTTTGAATCCTTTTGATAAAGGAATTTCTCGTACTTTAATTTTATTTGGTGAAAGAGAAATAGATCATTTAGTAATTCTTAGAAAAATATTAAAAAAAAATATGAGAATTTTTGATATAGGAGCAAATATTGGTTATTATATTCTTTTACAAAGACAATTTATAAGTAAATCATCAAAAATAATTGCTATTGAACCACTAAAGGATAATGTTGATTTATTAAATTTAAATTTAGAATTAAACAATGAACATAATACAATTGTTCTACACGGAGGAGTGTCAAACACAACTGGAAAAAAGAAATTTTACAAATCTGAACATTCTAATTTAGGAACATTTAATCCATTAAAAGCTAAATCTAATAAAGATTTTATAAGCATCAAAACTTTTAAATTAACAGATTTATTTAATAAATATTTTTATCCCGATATTATAAGAATGGACGTTGAAGGGCATGAAGTCGAAATATTTGATAATTTAACAAAAAGTAAATTAAAAAAGTATCCAATGATTTGTTTTGAAACGCATTTATCTAAATATCAAAAAAATAATAAAATGAATAAGAATTTAAATAAGTTATTTCAAATTGGCTATAAAGTAAAAATAGCTTCAAGTTCTTCAGAACACGGTACTAAAATTTTAGAAAAATTAGGATACATTTCAGATATGTCATCAATAAAAACTGATGATGTTAAAAGAAAAATATTTTTTAATATAAAAAACAAAGATGCAATCAATTTAATTTGTACTCAAGGTGGTTTAAGAACAATCTTATTGTCTAAAAATTGAAATGAATTCAAAAAAAGATTTAATTTTTATAATTCCAGACCTTCAAGTAGGTGGGGCCCAAAAAGTTTTAGTTTATTTAATTAATTTTTTAGCAACTAAAAAATTCAATATAAAATTAATTATATTAGATAGATTTACAAGGACATTTAAACTTTCATCAAAAATTAAGATTATAAATTTAAATTTATATAAAAAATCTAAGAATATTTTTGAAAAAATTTATTATAATTTGAAAAGAATAAAAAAAATAAGATCAGAATTAAAAAAAGAGAAAAAAGCAACTGTTATAAGTTTCTTAACAACTACAAATATTTTATCAATAATAGCCAATATCGGTCTAAGAAGAAAATTAATCGTTAATGAAAGAAATGATATAGTAAATCAAAAAATATCATTTATTTGGAAAATTCTAAGAATAGTTCTTTATTGTTTAGTTTTTAAAATTGTTAAGAATATTCCTAATAACAAAACAGAAAATAAATTTTTATTTAAAAGAAAAACAATATTTATACCTAATCCTTTGATTTCAAATGCAATCATTAAAAATAAATTTAAAAGAGAAAAAATAATTTTAACTGTTGCTAGATTAAACTATCAAAAAAATATTAGTTTATTAATAAGAAGTTTTGCAAAAAGCATTGCAATTAAAAATAATTGGAAATTAATAATTTTAGGAAAGGGTTCAGAAAAAAATAAACTTAAATCAGAATGCTACAAATTAAATATCGTAAAACATGTTTTTTTTAAGGGATTTATAAAAAATATAAATTATTGGTATAAAAAATCTGCTATTTTTATTTTAAGTTCGCGATTTGAAGGAATGCCAAATGCTTTAATAGAAGCTATTAGTTTCAAATTACCTGTAATTGGTTCAAATATTCCAGGTATAAAATTTTTTATAAAAAATAATAATACAGGATTATTATTTGATAATAATAATGAAAATTCTTTAGTAAAATCAATTAATTATTATATAAAGAATGAAAATAAAAGAATACAACTATCAAGAAATGCTTATAAAAAATTAATAAGAGTTTGTAATCCAAATATTTTTTTGAATGATTGGCAAAAAATATTAAATGAAACAAATTAACAAATAATAAAATTTTTTATGAAAAAAAAAATAGTTGTAGTTGGTTGTGGTAATATAGGTTTCAGGCATTTCCAATCATTGTTGAAAATAATTAGTTCTGCGAATTTATGGATTATAGAGAATTCATTAACTAGAATTGATGAAATCAAAGATTTGGTAAATCTAAAAGATAAATATAAAAATAATGTTATTTATTCTAATAAACTAAGCGTTTTACCAAAAAAAATAGACTTCTTAATAATAGCAACAAATTCTAAAGAAAGATTAAATGTTTTAAAAAAAATTATAAATTATTCAAGTATCAAATTTCTACTTTTTGAAAAATTTTTATTTCCAAAAGTTTCTCATTATTCTGATGCTAATAAAATATTGAAAAAAAATAATATTCGATCATGGGTTCATACGCCTGTGCAAGATTTTCCATTTTTTAAATTTATAATTAATAAACTTAGGAAAGAAAAAGAATTTAAAATTTTTATAAAAGGACCAGAAAAGAATATTGGTTGTAATTCAATACATTATTTAAGTGTGTATAAAGAAATAATTCAGAATAAAGAATTTAAAGTTAATATTGCAGGACTTGATAAAAAAATTGTTAATTCTAAAAGAAAAGGATATATAGAATTTAATGGTAATATTATTTTTTCAAGTTTAGATAAAAAAAGAATTTTGTATGTTGATTATCCGTATGGAAAAAAAAGAAATTATTTTTCAACAGAGATTTTTTTTAAAAATAATAAAATAATATATAATGAACTATCAGGTAAATGTAGAATTATTGATTTAAAAAGAAAAAAAAAGGAAAAAACAGAAATGTTTAAAATACCATATGTTTCAAATTCTACGTATGGATATGTTAATCAAATTTTAAAAACAGGAAATTGTAGTTTACCAAGGTTTAGTGAATCAGCATTAATTCACAAAAAATTATTAATTAATTTTTTAAAACATATAAATAAAAATTCTAAAAAAAAATATAATTCATGTCTAATTACATAAAAAAAGTACTATTAATAGGAACAGGTTATATGGCAAAAGAATATGCCAAAGTAATTATTAAATTAGTTAAAAAAGATAATCTAACAGTAATTGGAAGAGGGGCAAAAAATAATAAAAATTTTTACAATGAATTTGGAATAAAACCTAAAAATAATTTAAATGAATATTTAATTAATAAAAGTAATAATTATAATTATGCCATTGTTGCTGTAGGTATCGAAGAATTATATGATGTATGTAAGATTCTAATCAAATTTAAAATTAAAAATATTTTATTAGAAAAGCCTGGCGCATTATATTTGAAACAATTAGTTGATCTAATTAGACTCCAAAAAAAATATAAAAACAGAATTCATATAGCTTTTAATAGACGATATTATAATTCTACAATTGAAGCTAAAAAATTAATTATATTAGATGGTGGAATTAAATCATTTAAGTTTGATTTTACAGAAAGATCTCATCTTATATCACGAGAAAAAACATCTATAGATGTTAAACAACAATGGTTTATGGCTAACTCTATCCATGTAATAGATTTAGCTTTTTATTTGGGAGGGTTACCTAGGAAAATAATAAACTATAGTTATGATAAAGTTTCATGGCATAGAAATGGCGCTATTTTTACAGGTTCTGGTATTTCTAAAAAGAATGCTCTATTTTCTTATCATGCAAATTGGAAAACACCTGGTAGATGGAGTTTAGATTTTTTTACATCTAATAAGCATTTAATTTTTAAACCATTAGAGGAACTTAGTTTTATAAATAGAAAATTTAAAGAAACAAAAATAAATTTTAAGGATAAAGATGATTTTTTATTTAAGCCAGGTTTATATAAAATGACCAATGTGTTTCTGAAAGGAACAAAAACTTCTTTACCTAGTCTTAAAGACCACACTCTTAATATAAAAAAATATTACAGATTTTTTCTAAAAAATAATACTTTGTAAACAATTAGTTTATGAAAATAAATAAAAAACTTAACATTTGCTTTCCTTTTGTTGGCGATAGTTTAGGAGGGAGTCATTTTTCTACACTAGATATTATTAAAAATTTAAATAAGAAATTTTTTAATCCAATAATTATTCTTCATAAGAAAGGCATTCTATATAATTATTTAAAACAAAATAATATAATTTTTTCTTATATTCCAATTAGAGATTTTGCAGGTAAAAAAAAAGGAATAATTATTAATTTAAAGATTTTAATTTTAAATTTTTTCAAAATAAACAGGTTCATAAAAAATAATAATATTGAAATTGTTCATTCAAATGATGTCAGCATCCATTTTAATTGGGTTATTCCAACAAAATTTTCTGATAGTAAATTTTTATGGCATTTAAGAACAAAATTTCCTAATTGGAATTTATATAAATTTTTAATTAGTTATTCAGATAAAATTGTCTGTATTTCAAAGTATGTTAGAAAAACACTTCCTAGAAGATTTTATAATAATTCTTCTGTTATATATAATCCGATTATATTAAATAAAAGAATTATTAAGCAAAGTGAAAAAAAAATTATTTCAAAATTATCTAAAATTAAAAAAAAAAAGATTTTATTTTTTTCAAATATTATCGAAAGTAAAAAAGTTGATATTTTTATCAAGGCTGCAATTAATATTTACAAAAATAATGATGATTTTATTTTTTTAATTATAGGTCGTGATAAATTCAATATTTTTAAAAAAATTTTTTCTAAAATAAATGATAATGAATTTAAAAGAAAATTATTTTATTTAGGAGACTGTTATAATATTAAATATTGGTTTAAGAGTTCAAGTTTATTAATATCACCAGCAATTAATGAAGGACATAATCGTGTTATTGTTGAATCCATGTTATCTAAATTACCAGTAATTGCTTCAAATTCTGGAGGTCATAAAGAGTCTATAATTAATAATAAGTCAGGCTGGTTATTTAAGTCTGGTGATTATAAAAATTTGTCAAAATTGATATTAAATTTCTTTAAATTGAAAAAATCTGAAATTAAAAAAATAAAAGGTTGTGCATATAAAAATTCATTGAAAAATTTTAATATAAATCAGTCTTTATTCAAAATAGAAAAATTATATAAAGAAATTTTAATTAAGAAGACTTAATTAATTACATATCCATTCCAGGCATTCCGCCCATACCGCCCATACCGCCCATGCCACCCATACCGCCTCCGCCCATATCAGGCATAGCAGGGGTATCACTTTTTTCTTCCGGTAGGTCAGCTATAACTGCTTCAGCAGTAATTAGTAAACCAGCTACTGATGCTGAGTCTTGAATTGCCGATCTAACAACTTTAGTTGGATCAATTATTCCATCTTTTACAAGATCAGTAAATTTTCCAGTTTGAGCATTGTAGCCATAATTTTGATTATCCTGTTCAAGTAATTTTCCTACAATTATTGAACCATCAACTCCAGCATTTTTTGCAATTTGTCTTACAGGTCTTTCAATTGCTTTTTTTACTATACTTACACCAACTTGTTGATCAGGATTACTAGGTTTAACATTTTCTAAAACTTTTGTTGCGTATAATAATGCAACTCCTCCACCTGGGACAACTCCTTCTTCAACTGCAGCTCTAGTTGCATTCATAGCATCATCAACTCTATCTTTTTTTTCTTTAACTTCTACTTCAGATGCGCCACCAACATGTAGCACTGCAACTCCACCAGATAATTTAGCTAATCTTTCTTGAAGTTTTTCTTTATCATAATCTGAGTCACTTTGTTCTATTTCATTTCTAATTTGATTACATCTTGCTTCTATATCTGATTTTTTACCAGATCCTCCAACTATTGTTGTATTTTCTTTATCTATATTTATTTTTTTAGCAGTACCTAAAGACTCTAATTTTACATTTTCTAATTTTAACCCTAATTCTTCACTTATAACTTGACCATTAGTTAATAATGCTAAATCTTCTAACATTGCTTTTCTTCTATCTCCAAATCCAGGAGCTTTTACAGCCGCTATTTTTAATCCACCTCTAAGTTTATTTACAATTAAAGTTGCAAGAGCTTCACCTTCAACTTCTTCAGCAATTATTAATAAAGGTTTTCCTGATTGAGCTACACTTTCTAATAAAGGTAACATTGGTTGAAGGTTTGATAATTTTTGTTCATGTAAAAGAATATATGCATCTTCTAACTCAGTAGTCATTTTTTCAGCATTTGTTATAAAATAAGGAGATAAATATCCTCTATCAAATTGCATTCCTTCTACAACATTTAATTCTGTATCTAATCCTTTTCCTTCTTCAACAGTAATTACTCCTTCATTTCCAACTTTATCCATAGCTTCTGCTAAATGTTCTCCAACTTCTACATCTCCATTTGCTGATATTGTTCCAACTTGTTTTACTTCTTCATTCGCACTAATTTTTTTTGATTTCTTTTTTAAATCTTCAACTATAGCTTTAGTCGCAGCATCTATCCCTCTTTTAAGATCCATTGGATTCATTCCAGCTGCTACAGCTTTTAAACCTTCTTGAACAATTGCTTGCGCTAAAATTGTTGCAGTAGTTGTTCCGTCACCAGCACTATCACTAGTTTTTGACGCAACCTCTTTAACCATTTGAGCGCCCATATTTTCAAATTTATCTTTTAAATCAATTTCTTTGGCAACTGAAACACCATCTTTGGTAATTCTTGGTGCTCCAAAAGATTTGTCTAAAACAACATTTCTACCTTTAGGACCAAGAGTTACTTTAACTGCATCCGCTAATATGTTAACACCTTTTAATAATCTTGATCTTGCATCTGTTGAAAATTTTACATCTTTGCCGTCTGCCATAATTTCTCCTAATAAAAAATATTAAATTAATTTAAAATACCAATAACGTCTTCTTCTTTAATAATAATAAGATCTTCACTATCTATTTTTACTTCATCTCCAGAATATTTGCTGAATAAGATTTTATCACCAACTTTTACATCTATAGGATTTCTTTTTCCATCACTATTTAATGCACCTGGGCCAACTGCAACAATTTCGCCTTCAGATGGTTTTTCTTTTGCACTATCTGGAATAATAATTCCGCCTTTTGATTTTTCTGTTTCTTCGAGTCTTTTAACTAAAATTCTATCATGTAGTGGTTTAAATTTCATGTTTCAAAAATACTAAGTTTAATTACGCACAAATATAATGATAAAAAAAATATATTTCAAGTACCTAGACCATCTTTTTTTTATTAACTACTTCCTTGTTTTCAAGAATTGCATTTTCAAGCACTGCTTTTTTTACTTTTTCAAATGATCTTACTTCAATTTGTCTAATTCTTTCTCGTGATATTTTATAAATTTTACTTAAAGTTTCTAATGTTGAAGGTGGATCATTTAAACATCTTTTAATAAAAATATCTTTTTCTCGTTCATTTAATTCCTTTAAAGCTTTTAAAAGTAAATCTTTTCTTTTTGATTTTTCATCAAATTTACCTAATTTATTTTCTTGGTTTTCTTCTTTACTTTCAAGTAAATTAATTTTTTCAGTTTTATCATCATCTGATATAGGTGCATTCAAAGAACTTTCAGGCCCTGAAAGCCTTCTATTCATTTCAACAACATCTTTTTCATCTACTTTTAGTTGATCTGCTATTTTTTTTACTATTTCAGGAGGAAGTTCTCCTTTTTCTATTTGATTCATTTGATTTTTTAATTTTTGTAAGTTAAAGAAAAGTTTTTTTTGTGCTGCCGTAGTTCCTAATTTTACTAAAGACCATGAATTTAAAATAAATTCATTTATACTTGCTCTAATCCACCAAATAGCATATGTCGAAAGTCTGAAACCTTTATCCGGATCAAATTTTTTTACAGCTTTCATAAGTCCAACATTTCCTTCTGATATTAAATCTTCAATAGGTAGTTTATACCCTCTAAATCCATATGCTATTTTAACAACTAACCTTAAATGACTAGTAATTAGCTTTCTAGCTGCATTTGTATCACCTTTTGTTTGCCATCTTTTTGCTAGCATATATTCATCTTTTTCTGATAATATTGGGAAACGATTTACTGATGATAAATAATCAGACAAACCTTTAGTTGTTGGAGTTAATGAAGTTGTTATCATTATATTTAATATATAATATTATTAATATTAAAAAACAATATCTCTTAAATGGGTGCGTAGCTCAGTGGTAGAGCACTACGTTGACATCGTAGGGGTCGGAAGTTCAACTCTTCTCGCACCCACCAATATTTTCAATGGTTTAGACTTTTCTATCATTTAGATTTTATGATTTGTGTGCACTATGTGTGCAATTTTGTTCAAAGTTTTGATCCGTGATTAGGCTTTTTTTAACATTCTACAAATAGGATTTATCCAATTCCATGTCCAGAAATGCCACCATTTCCTTTCGTCAAACTCTTTTAAATCATTAATAGTTTTTGCTTTTTGCTTTTTTCTCTCCGCTGCTGTTCCGCC
>MDTE01054453.1_pt1 | contig 18514 bp, 14 predicted proteins | sample 811231 | NCBI WGS metagenome assembly MDTE01 (sample SAMN05326651, study PRJNA326480) | marine metagenome | isolation source: seawater | place: Indian Ocean: Red Sea | collected 2010 | reverse complement strand
CCTTGAATCCTTCTTGACATAATCCTTCCAGCAATTACAACCTTACTGTCCTTGTTAAAATTTTCTAATAAGTCAATCGAGAAGCTGTCAACTGGAAATAATTTTGCTGGGTAGGGATTAATTCCAAGTCTTTTTAACTCTTCAAGTTTTTCTCTTCGAATTTTTTCTTGTTCTGTCATTGGAATTATTTAAACAAAGATAAGTTTTCTAAAGTAATCATTGAACTACAAATTTTTATATTTGAAGGACAATGAAAAATAAAAAAATTTTAGTAAGAGACATTGGTAGACATTCTTTTTTAGAAGCTTGGAAATACCAGGAAAAAATTTTTCAAAAAATTATTAATCAAAAGGTTCAAAATAGATCAAAATATAAAAAAATTAAAACAAAAAACTTTCTTGTTTTAACTGAACATAATCATGTATATACAATTGGTAAAAGTGGTGATGTTAGTAACTTATTAATTGATAAAAATGAGTTAACCAATCGAGAAATAGAATATTATAAAATTAACAGGGGAGGGGATATCACATATCATGGTCCAGGTCAAATAATGGTTTACCCGATTCTTGATTTAGATAATTTTTTTACTGATATAAACCTTTACTTAAGAAAACTAGAAGACGTAGTTATTTATACTTTAAAGTCTTATGATTTAAAGGGATTTACAATAAAAGGTGAAACGGGTGTCTGGGTCAAAGATGAAAATGGGTTATCTAAAAAAATCTGTGCATTCGGCATAAGAGCTAGCAGATGGGTTACTATGCATGGGCTTTGCCTAAATGTGAACCCAGACCTAAGTTATTTTGATTTTATCATACCATGTGGAATAAAGGATAAAGGTGTTACATCTTTATCACATTTAAAAAAAGAAGTTATAGATATTAATCAAGTTAAATCAAAATTAGTAGAGAACTTTGAGTTAGTTTTCAAAGCAGAAATTAATTTTGAGACAAATTAATTTCATAGGATACAATTGAGAAGTTATCAATCGCAGATATTATCTCTAATTTGCCATCATTATCAGAATCTTTTATATCAATCACTGAGCCTCCTTTAATTGGGAATCCCTTAACAAGTTTACCATTATCTCTGTATAAGTAGATTTCATTATTTGTCAAGTCCGTTATACTAACTAATGTAGTTTTTGAATCAATAAATATTTTTGGCTTTGAAAACTTACTGAAAGGTAGCTCAACATCTATTCCTTTAATTGTTAATCTATTCTCATTTAGGTAAACTATTTTATTGTCAACTATATCGATAAAATTTTCAACTGATAAGTTTATATTCTCTTTTATTAAATTACCTTTTGTGTCAATTTTTATAAGATTACCTAATTTATCAGTTGTTGTAAATTGTTCTAAATAGCTATAAATTGAGTTACCGCTATACTGAATTTTGTTATCAACAATTATTCTATCTCTTCCCCTCCTGTCTAAAATTTTTAAACTACCATCTTCCAATTGTACGACAATATAATCTTTACCATTAATTCTAATGTGAACTGGATTATTAATTATTTTTGACTCAAAAATTGGGGGTTTAAAACCGCTAACAATCTTTCCATTGGAATCGTACATATTTATTTTATTATCGACAGATATTAAAAATCTATAATTTCGGTTCTTCTCATAATCAAATATTGAGATGGGTATATTGGAGAAATTTGAATTAATTGGAAAACTTAGTTGCTTGACTTCATTTCCATTTCTATCTAGTAAGTATAGCTTTTCATTAGTTCGAAACATCATTTGTTGTCTGCCATTTTTATAAATATCTACTTGTTTAATTTCACCTATAATTCTTCCTGATAACTTTTTTTTCCAATTAAGATTACCTTTATTAGATAGATAATTTAGATAATTATCGCTGTCTTGAAATGCTATGTCAAATTCATTATTTAAATGATTTTTTAGCCATTTTGGATCTGAAATTATTTCTTGATCAAACGTTACAAAAAATTCAGTATAAACATCCTCATCAGAAGTTTTTATTTCAGCTTTAGATAAATTAAACTCTAAAAGTGCAATGTCTTTATTAACTCTTCCGCTGAATGATCTATATGGGTATTCTTCACTCTCTATATAGTAATCATTTTTAATCTTCGAGTTAATAGAATTGTTGTTGCCAACCCATAGAAAAGAGTAACTGTCTGATTTCTGTTCTTTAAAGCTTAAATATTTTTCATTTGAACCAAGATTTTCATTAATATTTAGCGAATTAATTATTTTTTTTATTTGTGACAATGACTTAGTAATTACTAGTAAGTCTCCTAACAAAACCGCATATTCTCCGGAGATTTCACTATCAACATTTCTAAAAAAAATATTTACATCTTCACTCAAATTAATTTTCTTGATATTGTAGTTGTCATCAAGATTTTCTAATCTGAAATAACTGTCTATTTGTTCCTTATTTATAATGCTAAGAATTACAAATTTTTCTTGATCTTCAACAAAACTTATTTCATCGACAATATTTAACGAATCAAAATTTAAGTTTTCTGTAGATAGATCATTAAACTTTAAATAGTCTTTAAAATTAAATATGAATCTCTCCGAATCGTTTATTACAAATGTCAAAAAAGTTGAAAATGAATTTGGAATAACTTTATCTGTTTTGGTTCTAGATGAACCTAAATTTTTTAAAATAGAAATTTTTCCATTAATACTGTCACTTATTTTTGTTATGCCAGTTAAATAAAGATTTTCAAGAGAGTATTTAAAGTCATAAGCCACCCATGATGTACTAGATTTTGGAAAAAATGACATTTTAGATAAATCTTTTTTAAAAGAATTTAGATTATAAGATTTAGTATAAATATTGAATGGTTCGGCAAAATCAGTGGTATTTAAAATTTTATTGAATTCAGGATCGAGGTTACTTTTTTTTGAATAAAAATCCCTAATTATGTTTTCTAAGATTATATCCTTATTAGAACTTATGATATATTCATCGATAATAACCTTATGGACCTGATTTCCATCAGTCTCCTCTAAAAAGATTTCACTCTTTAGATATGTGTTTTTCAATATATCATCTTCTTGAATTGAATCAAATGAATTAGACTTTCTAATATATGTGAAGGCAATCTCATCTTTACCAAAACTAGATAAAGAAAGAATTCCATTCTTATCTGATTTTTTTTTTGATAATAAATCTAATTGTGCTGAAATTTCATGAGTTGATGATAATACACTTGGCAACAACTTATTATTATCTAAAATCTCTTTTGTATTATTCAAATTATTTATATTGACAATCACTGAGGAGTCTTCGGGCAAAAAGCTGTAAAGTGAAATAAATTCGTTATCTGAGTTATTACAAGAGTAAACTAAGAGTGAAGCCAGTAAAAATAATTTAAATTTCATAATTATAATTCCAGTTTAGTTTGTGATCTTTTAACTAAAAAACTTTTTCGGTGAAGCTCTGTAATGCCATGTTTCTCGATATTTATAATATGAAACTTAGTTCCGTATCCTTTATTTTTGTCCCATCCAAAAACAGGAAATCTTTTGTGTTGATCAATCATGTATGAATCTCTATAACTTTTTGCAAGTATTGATGCTGCAGCAATATTTTGATATTTAGTGTCACCCTTCACAATACATTTATAATCAATATTTTTAAATTTTTTAAATTTATTTCCATCCACTATAATAAAACTCGGAGTTGTTTTTAAATTACATAATGCACCATGCATAGCTTCAAATGTAGAATTTAGTATATTGATTTTATCAATCGTAGATGGGGCAATAGAAAAAATAGCAAAGTCAATCGAGTCTTTTTCTATAATGTTTTTCAATTCATTTCTTTTTTTTTCAGATAATTTCTTTGAATCATTTAATTCATCATTTCTATAATCTTTTGGCAATATAACAGCAGCAGCAGTAATTGGCCCAGCTAAACTGCCTCTTCCCACTTCATCAACACCAGCTTCAAAATTTGAATCAGAAAAATTACTCTTTAACATTACAGAAAATCAAAATTTATAAAGAAACATTAACTTAGTATGAAATTACAAAATACATGCAGAAGTTTTTTCTGGTTTTATCTTTTTTTTTAACTCACACTATTATATTTTCTCAATCAAGGGATCTCGAGGGTAAAGAAAAACCTCAACAGGGGGTAATTAAAGAAGAAACTATAACTAAAGTTAAGGATACGTTAGCTAATGTTTCAAGGGATTTAAAGGGTAAAGAAAAAGCTCAAGAAGGGGCAACTGGAGAAGGAACTAAAGATGATATATTAGATGCTAGTTTTTATAAAATTTTTTATTTAGATGGAAGAGTTGAAACTGTTGACACATCTTTAACAATATATAAAGACTATAAGTTTAATTTTCTTAGACAAGACATTTTTGAGCTTTTAAAAATGACAAATGTTGGACAGTCATATAATAAATTAGGATATAGTTTTAATGACAAATTTGATTATCCAAAATTAGGCGCAGAAGCAAAACACTTAAATTATTATGAAGAAGAAGATATTGGTTACTATAATGTTCCAACCCCTTTCACTGAAATTTATGCAAGGTCAACATTTGAGCAAGGTCAAATCCTTGATGCATTAGTTTCAATTAACCTCTCTCCTGAATTTAACTTTACACTTGCTCACAAAGGATACAAGTCCCTAGGTAAATATCTTAATACAAGGTCAAGAGGAAATCAATTCAGATTATCAACAAACTTCAATTCAAAAAATAATAAATCAATATTTAAGTTTCACTTGACCTCACAAAATTTATTTAATCAAGAAAGTGGCGGGTTGACTGCTGATGGTATATATTTTTTTGAGCAGGCACCTAATTATTTTGTTTTAGATAATCTTGGAAATCAAATCGAGAATGAAGATGGATCGTTTGAGATGATTGAGTATGACGGATATCTTGATAGGTCTAGGTTGCCTACAGTTTTGGTTTCTGAAAGTTCATTTTATTCAAAAAGAGCATTTCTGGATTTTAGAAGATCATTAATTTATAATAATGAAAAAGATATTTCAATGCTTTCAGTTGGAGCTCAGTTCAAACATGAATATAAAAAAATTGAATATAATGACCAACGATCTAATGCTTTGTTTGGGGAAGTATATGAGGGGATAAACGTCTCTGATAAGTACAGATATAATCTTCAGAAAAGCACAATCTATGTTCAATCAAATCTAAACAAAATAGGGAGATTAAAAATTAATTTATCTAATTTTAATTATAGTAATAGATTTAAAGAATATCAGATTGAAAACAGTGAATTAGGATATACACTTGATAACAAACAATCTATTTTTCTAGTTGAGTTCGATAAAAAATTTAAATATTTTGAATTTGAATTTGAATTTAATAAATCCTTAAAGAAGAGTTTTATCTCCGACTATCTTCAATTATCTTTTTTATCTAATTCAATTAAGAATTTAGAAATTAAATTTAACGCATTACAGGGTAGTTACTCTCCTAATTTAAATTATATTTTATACAGAAGCGCATATAAAGAATACAACTGGTATAATCCTAATCTAAAAAATCAAGAAGTATTTTCTCTATCAACTGAAATATCATATAAGGACCTAATAAAATTAACTGGTGAATACTCTAGTATTAATAATTATACCTTTTTTAGAGAACTAACAAATGCATTAAATGGAGAGATGGATTTATATCGAAAAGTAGCTCCAAATCAAATAGAAAATGAAATAAAGTATCTTAAGATTAAATTATTTAGTAAAGTTGATTTTGGGAATTTCAGTTTTGTAAATACAGGTCAATACCAGCAAAAAGATCAAGAATTAGTGATTGATGGATTAGCTACTCTTAATGTACCAGAATGGATAACAAGAAACACATTAATGTACTCAAAAAATGTTTTTAACAATTCTCTTTATATTCAAACAGGCATAACATTTAATTATTTTACTAAGTTTTATGCAGATTATTACAATCCATTATTATCAGAATTTGTAACTCAAAATTATAAAGAGATTGGTAACTATCCTAGGTTTGATTTTTTCTTTAATGCTAAAATTCAACAAACTAGAGTTTTTATTAAAGTTGAGCATCTTAATAGCTCATTCACGGGTTATGATTTTTATTCCGATATATTTAACCCTTACAGAGACTTATCAGTTAGATTTGGATTAGTTTGGAATTTTTTCCAGTAATATTTTATGAAAGATTATAATGTAATTGGATTAATGTCAGGGACATCATTAGATGGTGTTGATATTGTTTATGTAAATTTTAAACTAGATAAATATTGGAAGTATGAAATAATAAATTCAAAAACTTATAAGTACAAAAAAAAATGGAATGTTTTATTAAAAGATATAAGTCAAAAAAAAATACATTTAATAGAAAAAATCAATATTGATTACACTAGGCTTTTATCAAAATATATTAAGGATTTTATAAATGAATTCTCAATACAAGAAATTGACTTTATAAGTTCTCATGGACATACTGCATTACATCAACCATCAGATTCATTAACATATCAAATTGGAAATTTACCAATTCTTGCAAAATATATTAATCAAAAGGTCGTTTGTGATTTTAGAGTTCAAGATGTAAAATTAGGTGGTCAGGGTGCACCTCTAGTTCCTGTCGGTGAAGAGTACCTTTTTCCTGAATATAATACATTAATAAATCTTGGTGGATTTGCCAATATAACAAGGAAAAATAAAGATAATTTAATTGCATATGATATTTGCCCAATAAATATTGTATTCAACCATTTATCAAGAAAAATGGAATATAAATATGATGATCGAGGGTATATTGCATCTACTGGAAATATCAATGAGGAATTATATGATCATTTACAAAGATTAAATTATTATAAACAGAAACCCCCAAAATCATTGGGTGTTGAATGGGTCAACAGTCAAATTCATTCCATTTTAAAGAACTTTCAAGATACTCCAATTAAAGATTTAATGAACACATTTTCAAATCATTTTGCATTTCAAATTGCAAAAAATATTGGAGAACAGGATCAAGTATTAATTACAGGTGGTGGTGCATATAATGATTATCTTATTGAGAGAATAAAAAAATTAACTAATTCAAAATTAACCATTCCAGATCCAAATATAATTGAATATAAAGAAGCTTTGATTTTTTCCTTTTTAGGTTTATTAAGGGTTTTAAAAATAAATAATTGTTATTCTTCAGTTACTGGAGCAAAAAAAGATCATTGTTCTGGAATAATATATAATCCATAATATTTAATTTTTTTTAATAAATTCGTTGTTTACCTTAATCATCTATGAGAAAAGCTTTTATAACTTTAACTACTTTATTTTCTTTTTCATTATGCGCGCAAAATATTACATGGCAAAATGTAAATTTAAATGTGCCATTTGAAAACACACAAGCCGTATTTAACCTTATTGACGGATTTTACTCTAATATTGAAATTCCAGAGGGAATAAGAGTTTCACTTTGGAGTATTGAATATAAAGGTCAGAGTGAAAAGGCTACTCATATTCTAAATTTAGCTGGTGCAAAAGAAAGTCTTGTTGAATTTGAAGCAAGAAAACTTACTTCAGAATGGGATGCATATCTATCTAAGCTAAATTCTCTAACAAATAGAGAAGGATTTTCAGTTACTGCAGGAGTGACTCTGGTTAGATATAATATTGACAAATGGCAAGAGACAATTGCTCAATCCCATCAATGGAAGGTTAAAAATCCTTCAAAATTTATCAGTGCTTTTGCTAATTTGATGTCTGTTTTTGGTGATTCATCCGGTTATGTATCGATTGGTCAAACCACTCACGGAGTTGAGAATGGCGAGACACACTATATATATGTAACTTATCCGGATTTAATTTCTGCTTTAGATTTTGGAAGTGCAGCGAATCAAGATGAATCTAAAGCAATTGTTGATTGGTTGGAAGCTACCAGAGATGAGGAATATACTAGGAGCATAACAAGAGTTATGCTTAAATCATGGGAATAAAACTTTTTTAAATGGAAACAATTTTATTAGGAATTTTTATTGCAGGTTATCTGCTTATTACACTTGAGCATAGTCTAAGGATTGATAAGCTAATCCCTGCGCTTGGAATGATGGCCTTTTTGTGGGCAATCATAGCGATTTTTAACATACCTGTTTTTGAGGTAGACACTGAATTGCGGGAATTAATACCTACAAAAGTCAAAAAAATAATGGCTTATCATCTTTCTCACACATCAGAAATACTAATATTTCTTTTGGGGGCAATGACAATAGTCGAAATAATCGATTATTACAATGGGTTTGAAAAGATCAAATCATTTATAAGAACAAAATCTAAGAAAAGATTATTATGGATATTTGCCATCTTGGCTTTTATATTATCTGCAATAATTGATAACTTGACTGCAACAATTGTCTTAATTACAATCTTACAAAAGATTATTAGAGATAAAAATTTAAGATTATGGTTTGCTGGTTTAATTGTAATTTCTGCTAATGCAGGCGGTGCTTGGTCTCCGATTGGTGATGTCACAACAACTATGTTATGGATAGCAGATAAGGTTACAGTTCCCATGTTATTATATTATGTTTTCATTCCATCGATAGTATGTATGGTTGTTCCAGTTTATGCTGCATCATTTCTTAAGCCTTTTAAAGGAAATGTTGGAAGTGTTGATAATGATGAAAGTAACATTACAAGAATAGGAACTACAATGTTATGGTTAGGATTAGGTGGAATAATATTTGTTCCTATTTTCAAGGTTATAACTGGTCTACCTCCATATGTTGGGATGATGTTATCATTAGCTATCGTTGCAACTTTTGCCGAAATATTTAGTGGAACAAAGTTTAATATTACCACTCCTAACGATGATAGTATAATGCATAGTAAAAGTCCTGTTCATAGTGCTTTAACAAAAATTGAATTACCAAGTATACTTTTCTTTTTAGGAATTTTAATGGCTGTGGCTGCTCTAGAATCTATTGGTTATTTATTTCAGTTTGCGCAGTATTTAGAGGTAGTAATACCAGACATAAGAATTGTTGCAGGTCTTTTAGGTCTTGGTTCTGCTGTAATTGATAATGTTCCATTGGTTGCTGCTTCAATAGGTATGTTCTCCCAGCCAATTGATGATTCTCTATGGCATTTAATAGCATATTCAGCTGGAACAGGTGGTAGTGTATTAGTAATTGGATCTGCAGCAGGAGTTGTTGCAATGGGTATGGAGAAAATTGAATTTTTCTGGTATCTAAAGAAGATTGGTTGGCTAGCTTTTATTGGATTTATTTCTGGATTTATAACTTTTGTTCTTCTTGAAGCATATGTATTAGTATAATATATTGGACTATAAGAGTACAGAAAATTGGATTTTAAGTAGATTACCTTCATATCAAGCTATTGGGAAAAAAGCATATAACCCTGGCCTAAAAAATGTTGTAAAGTTTTTATCTACTCTAGATTTACCCATTGATAGCCTAAATCTTATACATGTTGGTGGTACAAACGGAAAAGGCAGTACATCATCATACATTTCATCTATTTTACAAGAGTCTAATTATCAAGTTGGAATTTTTTCCTCTCCACATTTTTTTGATTTCAGGGAAAGAATAAAAATAAATAATCAAAAAATAAGCAAATCTTTTATTGTTGATTTTGTTAACAAATACAAGAGTTTAATAGAGGAATTAGAGTTAAGTTTTTTTGAGCTTTCGTTTTGTATTTCTTTAGCCTATTTTGTTCATAATGATGTAGATTATGGAGTTATTGAAGTAGGGTTAGGTGGTAGATTAGATGCAACAAATATAATTAATCCATTGATTTCTGTAATAACTAATATCTCATATGATCATACAGATATTCTTGGAAACTCACTAGAAATGATTGCTTTGGAAAAGGCAGGAATTTTTAAAAAAAACTCCACTATAATTATAGGAGAAAGAAATGATTCTGTAGATGAAATTTTTATAAATAAAGCAAATGAGGTTTCTTCTAAAATAATATTTGTCCCAGATTATAATGACCAAAAACAATACTCTAGTGTAAATTATCTGAATACTAATATTAAGACTGCCATTTACACTTGTAAAGCACTAAATATTGAAAATGTTGACAATAACTCAATTATCACTGGTATATCTAATATTAACAAAAATTGTCACCTAATTGGAAGATGGTCGATATTAAGTGAGAATCCTAGAGTTATATTTGATGCAGCCCACAATCTAGCAGGATTTAAAATTATTTCATCTCAACTGGAAAAAGTTAGCTATGATAAACTTCATGTTATTCTTAGTTTTGTTAAAGGAAAGAATATAAAAGAGTTGATAGCTGAACTACCTTTCGATTCAAAAATTTACTATACATCTCTAAATATGGAAAGAGGCATGACCTTCAATGAATTAATTCAAAATGTAGGAAGAAATATTATCTTTGATGATAACGCCAAAAGATTACTAAAGGCTGTAAAAAACGATTGTACAGATAAAGATTTAATATTAATAACAGGTAGTAACTTCATTGCGAAAAATATTTATGAAAAATAAACTACTTTTTCTACTAATAGTAATTCAAGCATCAAATATATATTCTCAGATATTGACTGACAGACCTAGTCAGACTGATTCACCGTTTGTTATTGAAAAGGGCAATATTCAAATTGAAAGTGGTATTAATATTCAAGAAATACAATCAGATATTAACTCATTAATTAGAATTGGAATATTTGATGGTCTTGAATTAAGAATAAATAGTAACTACATAATTAATGATGAAATTTCATTTCAAAAAAAGTCTTCTTTCGACGACTTTGAGATTGGTTCTAAGTTTAGAATTATTGAAAAAACTGAAAACAAGTTTAATATTAGTTTTTTAACATATCTTTCAATCCCAACAGCACCAGAGGTTTTCTCTTATAATGAATATGGCTTTTTAAACAAATTATTATTCTCTCACAATTTAACTTCTGATACAAAAATTGGATATAATATTGGGTATAATAAATTTACCAATTATGATGATCTATTAAAATATTCATTTATTTACGTTAAAACTCTTAGTTCCTTTTCAATATTTTTTGAATTTTATGGTAATTCATCTACAGACCTTTCTAATCTTAATTTTAATTCAGGATTAATGTACATACTGGATAATGACAGACAATTTGATTTATCAATTGGAAAAGGTTTAAACAATGATCTATTTTTTTTTAATCTAGGATTCAGTTTTAGAATATATTAAAAACTCTATATTTTTAAAATATATTTTATAAATATATAGAGTTATAGAAACCAAAATAATCTTGGAGTTTTTTCTTGATATTCTCTATAATCATTAAGATGTCCCCATTTTTTTTCTCCACTCTTTTCCAAAAAATTAATTCCACTTACGTGGACTAGAAGTAAATACGTAAATATCGGAGATATAAGAGTGAATAGTTGATTTACTTCCAAAGAAGAGTAGCTTATTATAGTCACTCCTATCCAAAGTATTATTTCACCTAAATAATTAGGATGTCTAGAGTATTTCCATAATCCCGTTGTTATGAATTTATCCTTATTACCTTCAATTTTTCTAAAATTTGTCTTTTGGTTATCTGAAATTATCTCTACTGCAAATCCAACGATAAATATTATTATGCCAATATAAGTAACCATTGTTAGTTCTATTCCATTTGATATTCCAGTTAACGCACAAATCGTACAAATAGATACCCACATGCCCGAAACAGTAAATGCCATCAAAAACCAGCTAAATGATTTTTTAATTTCTCTAAATCTCTTATCCTCACCTGCTTTTTTTATTCTAATAAATAAAAATGTACCTAATCTTAAAGTCCATATAATTATTAAAGATGAAACTATGATATTTCCAAAGTTACTAATACCGTTACTTGATGATAGGAGAACGTACAATACTATTGATATGTATGAAATAGTCCCAGTTAAGTCATAAAACTTCTCTGTTTTAAAGATGAATGCAGGAATGAATAGTAACCAATGAATAATAAAAGACAATATTATTCCATTCCTTACTTCGTCTATCCCTGTTAAAATTCCAAGTGATACTGATATCAAAACAGCAAAAAAGGCTATCATATAATTGAATAAACTATTTTTCATAGTTATCTATTTCTTGTCTCATTTTTTTAATATCATCATACCCAACTCTACAACATCCACCTATAATATCAGGTGATAAACTTAACCATTTTTTAATCATTTTGTCTTCATATAATTTATTTCCAGTCCAAATTTTTTCTTCAGGATTATAAATTTCACCTGAGTTAGGGTAAATAATAATATTCTTTTTTGTATTATTTTTTAACTTTTTACATGCGTCTTCAACATATAGTGGTGAAAAACAATTGAGACCAAGAGTAGTAATATGATCAAACTCAGATAGTATATTACAAGCTTCTGAAATTGATGAACCATCCCTAAAATTAATATCATCATTACATGTCATAGAAACCCATATTTCTTTATCTAGTTTATCAAAAATCATGGAGAGTATTTTGATTTCTCTTAAACAAGGTATAGTTTCATATAAAATAATTTCGTAGTCAATCCCTTTAATTATTTTAAGATTATTGTTATGAAAATTATAAATTTCATCATCAGTAGAATCATATATACCAATATACTCTGAGGCATTTTTCTTATAAGATGCAAAAGGACCTAAACTAGCTACAACTTTTATATCTTTTTTTGTATTAGCTTCAACTATAGCCTCTTTAGCTAGATCTAAAGATCTTTGAAATAATTCTTTTATTTCTTCTGAATTAATTCCTATTTCTTTAAGTATGTCATAGCTAATTTGATATGTAGAAGTCAATAAATAATCAGCACCTGAATTAATATAGCCTTTATGAATTTTTTTAATGACTTCAGGATTATTGATTAAAGCATCTCCAGTCCAAAGTCTATTGTTAAGATTATATCCATCTAACTCTAATGGGTAGGACATGCTTCCATCTAAAAGCTTGATATTATTTTCCATTTAACTAAATTAAAAAAGTATATGATAGGAAATTTAAAATAAACTATATTTGCTTCCGATTATATAGGGCGCTTAGCTCAGTTGGTTTAGAGCACCTCGTTTACACCGAGGGGGTCGGGGGTTCGAATCCCTCAGCGCCCACATTTTCCTTAACTTCCATTAATTAATTAACTCATACCCTTGGTTTATCCCCTTCTCGATTGCAGGGACACCTCTATTCATCCAAACTGGTTTTGCTTCACCTTTAAGATAATGATCAAAAAACTGTTGCATTCTAATATTAAAATCTTTTCTATTCTGCATCTTGAGAGGCCAATGACGTGCACCATTATAATTTAGCAACCAAGATGGCTTTCCTAGACGTCTTAAGCTCATGAAAAACTCAATTCCTTGGTACCAGGGAACATGTCCATCAGCATCATTATGCATTATTAATAATGGTGTGTTAATCTTATCAATATTATAAATAGGTGAGTTCTCAATGAATCTCTGCGGATATTCCCAAGGTGTTCCTCCAATTCTGCTCTGGGTATGTTCATATTGAAACTGTCTGCTCAATCCAGTATCCCATCTTATTCCTCCATAAGCACTAATCATATTTACAACTGGAGCACCAGATTCTGCTGCTTTGAAGATATTAGTTTTAGTAACTAGATAAGCAATCTGATACCCTCCCCAACTGTGTCCTTGAACACCTATATTAGATTCATCCACAAATCCTTTTTCAATTAGCGATGTTACTCCAGGTATAACACTATTAAATGCGCTTTCACCTGGATAGCCAACTTTATAATAAACATCTGGATTAAATATTAAATATCCTCTACTAGTGTAAAAACTATAATTAATTGATGATCTTCCAGGAGAAGGTGCCCTATGATAATGAAGGCCATTTGAACTTTTCTCATAAAAATTTACAATCATAGGATACTTTTTATCTGGATCAAAATTTTCTGGCTTTATTAGCATTCCAGTTAATGGTAAACCATCTAGAGAAGTCCAATTAACAAGCTCAGCAGTTCCCCAATTGTAATCTTTTTGTTGTGGGTTTACATCACTTATTACTTTTTCAGATTTAAAACTTAAATCAGAAATTCTAATGTTAGGATACTCTTCAAAAGATTGTCTACTAAAAATAACATTATCAGTTAATCTGGCTTTTATAGGTGTTGAATATCTATAAGGACCGTCCTTTAATTGTTTACCTGTTTTGTTCCTATAATTATATTCGAAATATCCTGAGTTTTTTGTTATCTCGTTAAATGTTGTCATGAGCATTTTTCCTGAATCTTCAATATATCTATTTTCAGAATCTAGTTTTACATATCTGAAAGAGGTTTTAGTTTCTCGTCCTTTGGTTAATCTTCTACTTGTAGCATCATCAGGATTAAACTCCCAAATATCATAGCGATCATATATAAGAATTTTCTTATCATTCTTAGTCCATCCAGCCAAACCATATGATCTTGGGTAATCTGGAGAGTCATTAAGCTCGTCATAAAAAACCTTTCCTTTTGTTAATTCTGTATACTTTGAGGTCTTAATATTATAAGTATACCAAGTGCTGTCAACTTGATTGTAGCCAAATGCATATTCTCCTTCTGGGCTAAATCTTGCAGTACTTGGATTAGATTTTATTGCAATTTTTGAATTTCCATTTTTAATATTCATAACAGCTAAATCATTCATAGAAAAAAGTGCTGTCCATTGTGAACTTAATTGATATGGCTCGGGATTGCTTATTAAAGCATAATCACTATTTCCTTCATCTGATAACGTTGCGATTGGAAATTCTTTAGTTGCTATTTGGATCAATTTGTCATCCTTTATGTGGTAAACTGTTTGAAATGATTTTTTCATATCATTTTCAATTTGTTTTTCCTGGACTGTATATAATCTTGGCTCATCATAAGTCCAAACTTCAACATTTACAATTTCCTCATCTAATAATAATGTATCCTGAACAATTTCTGGAAGACCTAATCCAAAATATAATTTGCTCTCATTTTTTGAAAATTTAATATCACCATAGGGAGACACTTTGTAACCATCTGGTGAACTATCCTTATCTAGAATCAACTTTGAATTTTTTTGAGACGAGTCCCATAGGTAAAGTTCGTATGGTCTTTGATAAGTTTTTGTAGAATCAGCATCTTTAACAAAAGCTAGTTTATCACCAGAATTACTTAAGTTGAGTTTAAAATATTTTGTTTTTTCATGAGATATATGAATCTGTTTACTGCTATTTGTTTTTAAATTTTTGATGTAGATACCAGGATTTATTGAGTCCTTTAAACCTGTTGTGGAATATGACAATACCATGCCTTCTTTTGCAAAAGTATAGTTTGTCACAAAAGGTATTGTATCTTCCTTATTTGTTTTAAGATTTCTTATTATTAAAGGGTATCCTTTTTCACTATTTATAGAGTCTTTTAATTTATTATTTTGCTCTAAAGGAGTTTTATCATATGTATAAGCTAAGAAACCCGACCATTTTTTTGGAATTTTATAAGACTTTATATTAGCAATTTTATGTAAAGAATTATTTTCTAGATTAAAAATACCAATTGAATCTCTAGGTAAATTTTCTTTTTCTATATTTTTTCTTTTCATTTCAGTTATACTATCTTTCCAGGCCTTTATCTTAAAAACGGCAAACTTCGAATCATAGGTAAACATTCCATCCTCAGAACGTTCATAGTCAAATATTAAATTACCTTCATTGTCTTTTATTTTAATATGCTGATCCTTTTCACCTTTTTCAATTGAATACATTATAAAGTTTCCCTCAGAACTAATTTCTTGATTTACAATTTTATTCCAAATATCAAAATCAGGATGATCTAGAATTTTTTTCTGTGAAAATGTACTTATGCTTATAAGCATCAAAGCAAAACATAAAATATTTCTCATAATTTTTTATTTAAATTAATTTTTATACAATCTATTACCTTTCCCTTCCCTACCTTTTAAATTATCACCTAATTCGATTCTTGCTTTTTCAGCAAGTTCTTCCATTTTTTCTGCAATCTCAGGAAATTTATCATAGACATCAATTCTCTCATGAGGATCATCCTTTAAATTATACAATTCATTTTTGTCTATAATATTCATATCATATTTTACTGGGATTCCATCTTTGCCACCCTCTCTTCCGTTAAGTGATCTGTAAGCCCTTGAAAACTGTATTTTCCATTCCTTCATTCTTATTGAATGCAGTTCATTAACCCTGTGATAGAAGTACAATTCTTTATGAGGTGTTTGATTTACTTCACCTGATAATAACGGCCAGATATCTTTACCATCAATTTTATTTTGTGACAATTTAGACCTGGTAATATTTGCAAAAGTTGGCATCCAATCAATTGCCATTACTGGTTCATCAATAATTGATGGCTTTAATCCATTGGGAAACTTTATAATGCTAGGAACTCTAACTCCGCCTTCCCACGTAGTACCCTTACCTTCTCTATAAATTCCTGATGAGCCTGCATGATCTCCGTAAGAGAGCCACGGTCCATTATCGGATGTAAAAACAACAATTGTGTTTTCAGTTAGACCACTCTCTTCTATTTTATCTAAAACCCTTCCCACTGAATAATCAATTTCAGTTATAACATCAGCGTAGAGTCCATTTCCAGTTAAATCTTCAAAATCTTCTGATACAAAAAGTGGAACGTGAGGCTGAGGATGGGCAATATAGAGAAAGAAAGAATTATCCTTATTCTTTTCGATAAAGTTTATACTCTCAGTTGTAATATCTTGTGTTAAGTTAGACTGATCTATTATCTCTTTTAAGGGATTTTCATTTCTGTATAAAAGTAAATCTTGTGGGTATCCCTCAGGATTTTCTGGATGCCATCTCCACATATCATTTGAATACAATATTCCATAAAATTCATCAAATCCATGATTTGTAGGAAAGAATTCTTTCTTGCTTCCAAGATGCCATTTACCGAAAATTCCTGTTTCATAACCATTATCTTTTAACATCTCAGCCAGGGTATATTCATTAGAATTGATGCCTGAATCTGATGTAGGCCCAAAAGCATTATAAATTCCAATTCTATTAGCGTATGCACCTGTTAGTATAGCTGCTCTTGATGCTGAACAAACTGGTTGAGCTGCATAATAAGATGTTAACTTTACTCCATCTTCAGCGAGTTTATCAATATTAGTTGTCTCTACTGTTTCTGAACCATAAGAGGATAAGTCCCCGTACCCAAGGTCGTCAGCTAAAATGAATACAATATTTGGTTTATTATTATTTTTTTCACATGAAAAAATAACTAATAATAATATTAAGTATATAATTCTTTTTAACATTCTAATTTTAATAACTTTAAAATTAAATTTTGCTAGATAGTTTAATCTATGAGATAAATTTAATTAATATTTCTTGTAAGGTTAATATCTTCATAGCTTGTTTTGAATAATACAAAAATGAAAGTACTTCTTACAGGATCATCAAAAGGTATTGGATACAAAATAGCAGAGGATCTTTTAGCTGAAGGACACGACCTCGCACTTCATTATAATAAAAATGAATCTCCTCTAAAAGCTTTATTAAAAAATGATAAGACTAGTTCATTTTCTATTCAAGCTGATCTTTCAAATAAAGATGAAATAAAAAAAATGGTTGTTAATACAATCGATAAATTATCTTTTCCTGACTGTATAATTAATAATGCAGGTATTGCTGAGTCAGCAGATATCTCACTTGACATTAATAGTTGGAGTAACATGTTTGATAAAACAATTGATGTAAATCTTAAAGCACCTACATTGATTTTTAAAGAATTTCTAAAACACAAAAGAGATAAAAAAATTAATTCAAGATTAAGAATCATAAATATTGCTTCTAGAGCTGCATTTAGAGGAGAGCAGCAAGACTATATTTCGTATGCATGTTCTAAAGGCGGAATTATTTCACTAACAAAAACTATGTCAAGATCATTTGGTGAATCAGATAATATTGTTGCAATTAGTATTGCACCTGGATTTGTGAGAACTGAAATGGCTCAGAGTTTTATTGATAAGCATGGTGAGGATGTTGTTAGACAAGGGATTACTTTAGATAGACTCACAGAACCAAAAGATATATCACCATTGGTATCATTAATAGTTTCAGGTAAAATGGATCACTCAACTGGATCCACAATTGATGTAAATGGTGGAAGTTTTTTGAGATAATTTTCATTTAGTATTAATTTAATAATCAATTAATTATATTTAAACTTAATTCTAAATCAATTTATAACATGAAAAAATTTATTACACTTTTACTTGTATTTTTTGCAAGTCTAAATCTAAATTCACAGGCATTTACAGCTGTTAAAATAAAAGTAAATGATGGCGCACAAGGAAGTGTTGCCGAATTAATTGAAGATCATTATAAGGATGCTAACTTTAAGGAAGGAAGTGGCTTTAACATCGAAAGACTTTGGCAAGGTTCTGGTGAGTGGACACATAGGATTGTCTTTTATGGAGAGCTTGGAAACAGAGGAAGAGTAGATGGAGATATGTCTCCATTTCAAAACTCATCTTTTTGGTCTAGCTT
>MDTE01169110.1_pt1 | contig 18515 bp, 17 predicted proteins | sample 811231 | NCBI WGS metagenome assembly MDTE01 (sample SAMN05326651, study PRJNA326480) | marine metagenome | isolation source: seawater | place: Indian Ocean: Red Sea | collected 2010 | reverse complement strand
GATGGATTTGTAATATCTGGAGGCGGAGGTGTTTTAGTTTTAGAAGAATATGAACATGCAAAAGCAAGAGGAGCAAAAATTTATGCTGAAATTACTGGATATGGAGCAACATCAGACGGATATGACATGGTTGCCCCTTCAGGAGAAGGCGCGGTAAGATGTATGAAAATGGCTTTAAGTACAAGTAAAAATAAAATCGATTATATTAATACACACGGAACATCTACTCCGGTTGGAGATATTACTGAGCTTAAGGCTGTTGGGGAAGTATTTAAAAATTCTGTTCCTAAATTAAGTTCTACAAAATCTCTTTCTGGCCATTCCCTAGGAGCTACATCAGTTCATGAAGCTATTTATAGTTTGGTCATGATGAAAAATAATTTTATATCTGCTTCTATAAATATAAATGAAATGGATGAAGAAGCAAAAAAATATCCAATAGTAACAAAAGTTGAAAAAGGTGTAGAATTAAACGCAATATTATCTAATAGCTTTGGATTTGGAGGGACTAACGCAACATTAGTTTTTGAAAAAATTTAATTTATGAGCTTATTAAAAGGAAAAAAAGGTTTAATAATGGGTGTCGCAAACGATCGTTCAATTGCATGGGGTATAGCAAAAAAACTATCTGAACATGGCGCTGAACTTGCTTTTACATATTTAGGAGATGCTTTAAAGAAAAGAGTTGTGCCATTAGCCGAATCTTTAAAATCTAATTTCACGCTTAGCTGTGATGTGGAAAAAAAAGAAGATGTAATAAAAACATTTGAGGATATTAAAAAAAAATGGGGAAATTTAGATTTTGTTGTTCATGCAATTGCTTTCTCAGATAGAGGGGAACTTTCTGGAGAATATTTGAACACATCAAGAGAAAACTTTTTAAAAAGTATGTTAATTTCCTGTTTTTCCCTTACTGAAGTAGCAAAGGAAGCATCAAAAATAATGAATAAAGGTTCAAGCATGCTAACATTAACTTACGAATCTTCGAAAGTTATTCCAAATTATAATGTTATGGGAGTCTGTAAAGCCGCTTTAGAAACTAGTGTAAAATATTTAGCAAGAGACTTGGGTTCAAAGGGAATTAGAGTAAATGCTATTAGCGCAGGACCAATTAAAACATTAGCAGCATCTGCTATAGGTGATGCAAAATTTTTATATAAATGGAACGAAGATCATTCTCTTTTGAAAAGAAATGTAGATATTAATGATGTTGGTGGTTCAGCTTTATATTTATTAAGCGATTTATCTGCAGCTGTAACAGGGGAGATACACTATGTAGATGCTGGTTATAATAAAGTTGGAATGCCTAATCCAAAAAATATTACTTAACTTGCTTCTTTAATTGAAAGTTTAACTTTACCTCTGTCAAAACCTATAACCTTTACTGACACTTCATCACCTTCTTTCACAACGTCCGAAACTTTGGCTACTCTTTTTCCTGCAAGCTGTGAAATATGAACCAGGCCATCTTGTTTACCTAAGAAATTTACAAAAGCACCAAACTCCATTATTTTAACAACTTTGCCCTTGTATATTTTCCCCATCTCAGGTTTTGCAATTATATTTTTAACCATTTCCATTGCTTTGTTTCTTGATTTTTCATCTGGTGCTGCAATACTTACCTCTCCTGTATCTTTAACATCTACCTTGGCGCCAGATAGTTCTACAATTTCCCTAATTGTAGCGCCTCCTTTTCCTATGACTGCCGCTATATCTTTTTTGTCAACAGTAATAGTTTCAATTTTTGGTGTATGTTTAGATACCTCTTTTCTCGAAGATTTAATTGTTTTATTCATTTCTTGAAGAATATGAGCTCTACCTTCTTTTGCTTGCTCTAATGCTTTTTGCATAATCTCAAATGTAATACCCGTAATTTTTATATCCATCTGCAAAGATGTTATTCCATCTTTTGTTCCAGCCACTTTAAAATCCATATCGCCTAAATGATCTTCGTCGCCCAAAATATCCGTTAACACTAAAAATTCTTTTTTTTCCTTGATTAATCCCATTGCTATTCCCGCAACAGGTTCTGCTATTGGGACAGCCGCATCCATAAGTGCAAGCGAAGCACCACAAACAGTAGCCATTGATGATGATCCGTTAGACTCGGTAATTTCTGAAACTACTCTTAATGTATAAGGAAATTTTTCTTTTTCAGGCAAAGATGATTTTAGTGCCCTCCAAGCTAATTTTCCGTGGCCAACTTCTCTTCTACCTGTGCCTATTCTTCCTGTTTCTCCTACGGAAAATGGAGGAAAGTTATAATGCAACATAAATCTTTCTCTTCTTAAACCTTCGAGGCTTTCGATTCTTTGCTCATCTTCTGTCATTCCTAAAGTTGTGGTTACCAAAGCTTGAGTTTCACCCCTTGTAAAAAGAGCTGAACCATGAGCTCTAGGCAGAACTCCAACTTCACATTTAATAGGCCTTACATCTGACAAGCCTCTTCCGTCGATTCTTTTTTTTGTTTTAAGAATTCTTGTGCGTACAATATCTTTTTCTAAATTTTTTAATTGTATTAATATTTCTGTTTCAGAATAAGTTTCGTCTTTTTCAAACAATGCTTTACATTTTTCAGTTGCCAAATTGACCAAATCTGATCTCGTTTTTTTATCTTTTTCTGTAAAGGCTTTTTCTAAGTCTTTTGTTAATTTTTTAGCTATTTTATCTTTTACTTTCCCGTAGTCCCTTTCTTCAATTTTCCACTCTTCTTTTGAACATTTCTTTTTTAGATTCTCTATTGCTTGAATAACTGGGCCAAATTTTTCATGACCAAATTTTACTGCTCCCAACATTTGTTTTTCTGTTAAACCTGAGGCTTGGGACTCAACCATTAATACCGCATCTTTTGTGCCTGCCACAACCAGGTCTAATTTGGAATCTTTTAATTGTTCTTTTGATGGGTTTAAAACATATTCATTATTTATATATCCCACTCTTGATGCAGCAACTGGCCCTTGGAAAGGCAATCCTGAAATAGAAAGAGCAGCTGAAGATGCTATAATTGAAAGAATATCTGCCTCGTTTTCATTATCATAAGAGAGAACTGTTGGTAAAACTTGGACTTCGTTTCTAAAGTTTTCTGGAAATAATGGCCGGATAGGTCGATCAATTAATCTTGATATTAAAGTTTCTGATTCCGTTGGTCTAGCTTCTCGTTTAAAATATCCACCTGGAATTTTTCCAGCAGCATAATACTTTTCTTGATAATTTACTGATAGTGGAAAATAGTCAGTTTCAGGATCAACTTTTTTTGCACCAACGACTGTTGAAATTACAACTGTATCTCCACAGGTAGCAATTATAGCACCATCTGCTTGTCGGGCTATTTTTCCTGTCTCTAAAATTAGTTTTTTTCCATCTAATTCTACTTCTTCTTTAAATATTTTAAACATTTATTTTCTTAATTTTAATTTTGTTAATAATTTTTTATAAGATTCAAAGTTATTATTTTTTAAATAATCCAATAACCTTTTTCTTCTATTTACTGCCTGCAATAAACCCATTGTTGAATGTTTATCATTTTTATTCTTTGTAAAATGACTAGTTAAGTTATTTATTTTTTCACTCAATAAGCCAATTTGAACTTCGGAAGATCCAACATCTTTCGAATTAATTTTTAATGATTCAATTATTTTTTTCTTATTTTTTTCCATAATTATTTATTTTTCTTTATTAGTTTTTCTATTTTTTCAGCATAGTCAAATGATTGATCGCCCACAAAATAAACTTTTGGCAAATATTTCATATCAATTTTTCTTGATAAAGCCTTTCTAATAAGATGTGAAAATTCAGTTAATGTGTTTACTGCCTTTTCTGTATCTTTTCCTCCCAAAGGGATCACATAAGCTTTTGCATTTTTTAGATCTGGACTCATGCGTACTTCTGTAACAGTAATATTTTTTGTCTCTAAACTTGGCACTTTAGCCTCGTCTCTCAGAAAAATTTGTCCTAGTGACTGTTTTATTAATTCTCCTACCCTTAATTGTCTTTGAGAAAAGTTAGTTCCACTATTTTGTCTAATCATTAAATTCTTCTTTCTGTTTCTATAATCTTATAGACCTCAATTACATCTTTTTCTTTAAAATCTGCAAAATCTTTGAGGGTTATACCACACTCAAGTCCTGCAGCGACTTGTTTTGCTGCATTTTTTTCTCTAAATATGCTCCCTATTGAGCCTGTATATAGTACATTCCCATCTCTTATCAACCTTGCTTTTAGATTGTTTATTATTTCCCCATCTATAACTTTTGATCCAGCTACTTTTCCAATTTTCGAAACTTTAAAAATTGCTTGCACCTCAGCTGACCCCACTATTTCCTCTTTTACATCTGGCTTTAATAAGCCTGATAATGCAGTATTTACAAAATCCAATACTTCATAAATAATATTGAAAAATTTTATCGTTATTTTATATGTTTCCGCCAATCGTTTAGCTTCTTTATTTGGTCTTACATTAAAACCTAAAACTATAGCATTTGAGGCTCTCGCAAGAGTTATATCAGTTTCTGTAATCACTCCTATATTTGATAGAATTATTTTTGGAGAAACTTCTGGATGTTTTATTTTTTCAATTGCATTTTTAAGTGCTTCACTAGAACCATGAACGTCAGATTTAATTATTATTGATAACTCTTTCGGCATAGAACTATCTTCAAATTTAAAATCTTTGTTTACTGAAATTAACGGCGCTTGTTTTGATTTACTATGTTGAATTCTGTAATCATTAATTTCTTTAGCTTTTTCTTCAGAATTTACTACTATAAAATCCTCTCCGGCATAAGCAGAATCGTTCATTCCTAAAATCTCTACAGGTATTGAAGGTAAAGCTGAATCAATGACTTGACCTCCATCGCTTATCATTGCTCTTATTTTGCCCCAAGTATTTCCGCTTACAAAAAAATTTCCTTTTTTTAAGCTTCCGTTTGTTACTAATACAGTTGATACTGGTCCTTTTCCTTTATCAATTCTAGATTCTAAAATTACCCCACTCGCTAAATCTTCAAAATTTGCTTTTAAATCGAGTAAATCTGACTGAAGAATAATATTTTCCTTTAATTTATCCAAATTCTTTTTTGTTGTCGCTGAAACTTCTACAAATAAAGTATCACCACTTAATTCTTCTGCAATTAATTCATATTGTAAAAGATCATTTTTTATTTTTTGAGGATCTGCTGCAGGTAGATCGCATTTATTAATTGCAACAATAATTGGTACTTTTGCAGCTTTTGCGTGATTAATTGCTTCTATTGTTTGAGGTTTAACTCCATCATCAGCCGCTACAACAAGAACGACTATATCTGTAACCTTTGAACCTCTTGCTCTCATTTCAGTAAAAGCTGCATGACCAGGAGTATCAATAAATGTTATACTTTTCCCACTTTCAGTTTTTATATTATACGCACCTATATGCTGTGTTATTCCACCATGCTCTCCGGCAACTACATTTGTTTTTCTTAAAGCATCTAATAATGATGTTTTCCCATGATCAACATGCCCCATGACGGTCACTATTGGAGGTCTTGATTTTAAATTTTTACTATCCTTTTTTTGAGGTTTCAAAATATTTAAATCTGGTTTTTGCTCTCTAATGGGTATATTCCCAAACTCTTTTACTAAATATTCCGCAGTATCCGCATCAATTGTATGATTTATAGTTGCAACAACACCCATTCCTAAAAGATGCTTAATTATACCGCTAGCTTGCATAGCCATTCTATTTGCCAGTTCTTTTATAGTAATTTTGTTTGGAATATTTACTTCATGAACAATTTTTTTTGTTTCTATTTTAGTTTTTTCTAAATCTTGATTTTTTTTCTCTTTAAGCCTAGCTCGTCTTACAGATGCCAAGCTTCTTTCTCTTCCATCAAAAGCTTCGTCGTCTAAAGCTTTGGATAAAGTAAGTTTAGCTTCTCTTTTAGAGCCAAAACTTCTTTCTTTTCCTAGTCCACCTTTTTTTTGAAGTAAATTATCTTCTTTTACACCTTTAAATCTCTTTGTGGCTCTTTCTTCAGCCATTTTTCTTATATCAATATTCTTATTTATTAATGGTTTTTTTGAAAAAGGAGCGCTACCGGGTTTTGGTTTACTATAATTAGTATCGCTTTGATGAAATTTCTTTTCTCCCCATCTTTTTTGAGACTTCTTTTCTATAACAACAGAAGTTTTTCCCTTGCTTGAATAATTAGGTACGTTGCTTACAATTTTTGATGAAACACTTAAAGTAAGCTTTTTTTTCTTTATTTTTTTTTCTTCCATAGAAAACCATTTCCTTTATTTAAATACAGTATTTCTAGCATTAATAATCAAATTGCTAGCTTCGCTATTTGTTAAAGCAAATTCTTCAAGATAACCTTCAATTTTATATCTAACACCCTTTTTCTCATCATAAGTTCCTACCAATTCATCAGTGGAAAGTTCTGCAAAGTCTTTTAAAGTTTTAATTTTTTTCTCTCCTAAAGTTAATAACATTCCTGGTGTAAGACCTTTGTGATTTATTAAATCATCATCTACACCTAAATCTTTTAGTTTTTTTCCTATATTTTCTTTTTCTTTTACAAGATATTCTTTTGCTCTTTCTTGTAATTCTTTAGCTGTATTATCATCTATGCCTTCAATTTTTGAAATTTCATTTATTGAAGATTGACTGATTTCTTCAATTGTAGAAAATCCTTCTGCAACTAAAAGCTGTCCTAAAGTTTCTTCTACCTCTAAATTTTTCACAAAAATTTCAGTTTTATCTTTAAATTCCGCTTGTCTTTTTTCAGATTCTTCTTTTTCTGTTAATATATCTATTTCATAATCAATTAATTTTGATGCTAATCTTACATTCTGACCTCTTCTACCTATTGCCTTGCTTAAATTCTCTTCAGACAAAATAACTTCTATTCTTCTATTTTGTTCATCAATTATTACTTTTTGAATTTCTGCAGGAGCAAGAGCGCTTACAACCAATGCTGCTACATCTTCTGACCAGTGAACAATATCTATTTTTTCTCCCGAAAGCTCATTGACTACTGACTGAACTCTACTTCCTCGCATACCAACGCACGCCCCAACAGGATCAATGGAAGAATCTTTTGAGTGTACACAAATTTTTGCTCTACTGCCTGGATCTCTTGCTGATGATTTAATTTCAATAATTCCATCATAAATTTCAGGCACTTCTTGGAAAAATAAATTTTCCATAAATTTTGGATGTGCTCTTGACAAAAATATTTGTTGCCCTTTATTTTCTCTAACAACATCATAACAATATGCTTTAATTCTATCTCCAGTTTTTAAAACTTCTCTTGGAATAAGTTCTTCTTTTCTTATAATTGACTCTGCTCTATTGAGATCTACAATTACGTTTCCATATTCTAATCTTTTTACGATACCACTTAAAATTTCACCTTTTTTACCTATAAAATCATTATATTGTCTTTCTCTTTCTGCGGCTCTTACAGTTTGAGTTATAACTTGTCTCGCAGTTTGCGCTCCGATTCTTCCAAAATCTACTGGTGGTAATATTTCAAATATTTCATCACCAATTTTAACATTTTCTTCTTTTTTAACTTTTTTTGCATCTTTTAGAGAAATTTCAGTATCCAAATTTTCTGGTTTTTCAACAATAGTCAAAACTTTATGAAGACTAATGTCTCCGCTTTCTCTGTCAATTTTTGCCCGTATATCATTTTCTGAGCCAAATTTTGTTTTTGCTGCTTTTTGTATAGCTAGTTCCATTGAATTTAAAATAATTTCTTTATCAATAGATTTTTCCATAGCAACTGCCTCTGCTATTCTTAAAAGCTCTACTTTGTCAGATCTTTGATTCAACATAATTTAAATTTCCTTTCACTTAAAAAAAAATGGGCAAAAGCCCATTTTGTTTCTTCCAGGTAACTTATGGATCACTACTTAGTTTATATTTTTACTTTTTTCAAGAATTACTTCTTAAAAACACCAATTTTATTAGTTTTTTCCCATGAAAAAGAGCCATTTTCTTGCGGCTTTCTACCAAAGTGACCATAGGCTGCGGTACACTCGTATATCGGCTTATTTAGTGACAGCATTTCTCTTATACCTCTAGGACTTAAATCAAAATTATCATTTATTAATTTTTCCACATGTTTAGATTTTTCTTCATCACCATCAAAAAGATCTACATAGATTGACAGAGGCTTGGATACTCCGATGGCATATGCAAGTTGAATTAAACATTTGTTAGCAATTTTTGACGCAACAACATTCTTAGCAACATATCTTGCCGCGTAGGCAGCTGATCTATCTACTTTGCTAGGATCCTTGCCAGAAAAAGCTCCCCCTCCGTGAGGTGCAGCTCCACCATAAGTGTCAACGATGATCTTTCTTCCTGTTAAACCTGAATCTCCATCTGGTCCTCCTATAATAAATTGTCCAGTTGGATTTACATAAAATTCTTCTTCTTTTAATCCTGATAATAATTCTGCAGGAATAGCCTTTTCTAAATATGGTCTAACAATTTCTTTAACTTGAGCTTGGTTTACTTTTGAAGAATGTTGAGTTGAAATAACAACTGAAGTAACTTTAACTGGTTTTCCATTTTCGTATTTTAAAGTTACTTGACTTTTTGAGTCTGGTTCTAATTTATCCGCTTTTCCATTTTTTCTATCTGTTGCCATCAATTCTAAAATTTTGTGGGAATAATAAATTGGAGCAGGCATTAATACTTCGGTTTCGTTACATGCATATCCAAACATTATTCCTTGGTCGCCAGCTCCTTCGTCCTTATTTCCTTTTGAATCAACTCCCATAGCAATATCTGCAGATTGTGAGTGCAAATGAACATCAATGCTACAATTTTTCCAGTGAAATCCTTTTTGTTCATATCCAATATCCTTAATGCAGCCTCTCACTTTTTCTATTAATTCTTCTTTTTTAATTTCAGGTCCTCTGGTTTCTCCTGCTAAAACAACTTTATTTGTAGTTGTTAAAGTTTCACAAGCAACTCTTGAAAAAGGTTCTTTTGCCAGATATGTATCTACAACCATATCTGATATTCTGTCACAAACTTTATCTGGATGTCCCTCAGAAACAGATTCGCTTGTAAATAAGTATGATTTTTTACTCATTAGATTTTAATTTTTTTAAAAATTATTGTTAGAAATATATACAACAAAATTATTAAAAAAAATATTTTATTTCCGTATTTTGAAAATAAAGTGAATTCAGAAAAATAAGGAAATTTCATCTCGATATTACCTGACTCTCCCGTATTAAGCGATTTAATCACTTTGCCATTAGGATTAATAAAAGCAGAAATCCCTTTGTTAGCAGACCTGGCGATAAAAACACCTTCTTCAATTGAGCGATAAATTGCTTTTGTAAAATGCTGATGTGGACCTATTGATTGACCAAACCAAGCATCTTCTGAAATATTAATTACCAAGTCAGGAAATTGATTTTCTTTTTTTATTTTACCTGGATAAATTATTTCATAACAAATTAGAGGAAGAATTAATTTATTATTGAAATTCTCACCTAAATTTATCAAACTTCTTTTGTCTCCCGAAGAAAATGAACTGTACCCTCTAGTTATTTTTTTTAAACCAAATTTAGATAAAGTTTTTTCAAAAGGTAAAAATTCTCCAAAGGGGACAAGATTAATTTTATTATATAATGAAAAAATATCTAATTTGTGATCTAGAATAGCAAAACTATTAAAGTATTTTTGTTCATTTTTCTCTTTGTTATTACTAAAATTATTTATTCCTAGAATAATTAAATGTTTTTCAGAAAAATTGTCTTCAAATAAATTTTTGTACTTTTTTATATCTTCTAGATAGGAGTGATAAAATATTCCTTCAGGCCAAATAAATAAAGTTTTTTTATCTTTTTCAGGATTGCTAATTTTAATAAGTCTCTTAATTTGAAATTCTTCACTTTCATTATTATAATTTTCAAGTGAAAAGTTAGGTGAAATAATTTTAACGTTTATTTCCTCGTCAAGTCTATAATTGTTTTTATTGGATTTAAATATTCCATATGAAAAATTGATAATAAAAATTAGTAAAAAAAAGGAAGAAAAAATAGCATTTTTTAAAAAAATTTTCTTTTGAAAAAAAAGAAAAGGAATACAAAATAGAGTAATTGAAATTAAGCTTAGTGAATACGTGCCTATTAGAGATAATATCTGTATAATTTCTGGCGACCAAGACCAAGTATACGAAATTACATTCCATGGAAATCCTGTCAGTAAATTTCCCCTCAAATATTCAAATATAGAAAATACTAAAGAGAATAATAAAATAAATGAAATATTTTTTTCTGCAAAAGTTCCTATAAATAAAATTGCTAGCCCGAAAAATAGAGACAAGAACAATGGAATAAATACAAGGGCGAGAGGAATTAAACCCATGAACATCTCATCATGTGTTAAAGAAATTGCAATCCAATAATTACCGAATAGAAAAAAGCCAAAACCAAATGCGCATCCAAAATAAAAAAAATATCTGTTAGACTTTTTTTTCCTATATTTAGATTGAGTTCTTTTTTTAATTTGTAAAATCAAAAATAATAAAGTTGAAAATGAAAAAAAATTTACAAATGTTAAATTGTATGGAGCAAACCCAGAGACAGTTATTGCGCCAAGTAAAAAAGGCGCTAAAAATAAAACAAATAATTTATTATTCAATAAAGTGCTCAAATTAAATTTAAAATCCTCTTTTCAATTTTGTTCATTTTATAATAATCTTTGTTTCTGATGTGATCATATCCTGCCAAATGTAAAAGTCCATGAATCCATACTTTATCAAATTCTGAAAGAAAATTATTTTTTTTCGATCTTGAATTAATAATTTCATAAGATACTGCTATATCCCCCATATAAAAAAAATTTTTTTTTACACTTTTCAATTTACTTAATTCATTATAAGGAAATGACAAAACATCGGTTGGTTGATTTTGATTTCTAAATTTTTTATTAAGTTTTTTCATATTCAAAGAATTTGTAAGAAAAATAGTAAAAGCTGTATTTTTATCCTTAAAAAATTTTACAGTTTTTGAAATTTTTTTTAATTTTTTACTAAAATATCTTTCTGGATCTTTAATTTTTTGATGCCAAGATTTAGTATTTATCTCAACATTAACCTTTATCATGAGTATTCTTTTGATAAGCTTCTACAATTTTTGTTACTAATGGATGCCTCATTACATCATGATGATCAAAATTTATAACAGATATTTCTTTAATGTTTTTTAATATGGCTTTTGATTTTATCAAGCCAGATTGATTTTTATTTGGCAAATCTATTTGTGAAGGATCTCCATTAACAGCTATTTTTGAATTTTCTCCGATCCTAGTTAAAAACATTTTAATTTGAGTTTCCGTTGCATTTTGAGCTTCGTCAAGTATAGCAAAAGAATTTTTCAAAGTTCTACCTCTCATAAATGCAAGTGGAGCTATTTCAATTTCTCCGTTTTCTATTTTTTTTTGGATTTTATCGTAGTCTAATAAATCATAGAGAGAATCGTACAAAGGCCTTAGGTAAGGATCTATTTTTTCCTTCATATCTCCAGGCAAAAAACCTAGTCTCTCTCCAGCCTCTACAGCGGGTCTTGATAATATTATCCTCTCAACTTTTTTCTCTAATAACATTGTTAAAGCAATAGCAACTGCTAAATAAGTTTTTCCTGTTCCAGCCGGACCCAATGATATTACAATTTGATTTTTTTTTAAGGATCTAACATATTCTTTTTGTTTTTTTGATCTAGGTATAATTGATCTTTTTGGAGTTTTAATTATCTCTTCAATGGTATGTAAATTGGTTTGATTTATTGTATCTTTAGTCATGTAGTTATTTAGTGATGCAATTATATCATTTCTATCTATCTTTTTATCAGATCTAAAGCGTTGAATTAAGTACTCTATAGCATTTTTTACTTTTTCATTTGCATGTCTATCGCCTTTAATAACAATTGAATTTCCCCTAAAATAAATTTTAGATCCACTAATCTTTTCCAATTCTTTTAAGTTGCTGTCTAAGGAACCTGCTATTTCCAATAGAATTTTGTTATTAAAAATATTGATATTTATTGAGCTATCACTGCCATATGCTATTGAAACTTCCTTATCATTATTATTTTGTCTGCTTGTTTTCATTAAAATTATGCGGCTTTTTCTTTATTATTATTGCAAATTCCAAATAAATTCTTTTTATTGATAGAAGTAATTTTTATATTCTCTAAAGCTCCCGGTTTACAATTACCTCCCTCAAATATAGCCGGGGTCATGCACTTCGTTCTACCAAAATATTTGGATTGATTTTTTAATTTATTTTCGATTAATATTTCGCAATATTGGTTCAAAAATTTACTATTATTTTCTTTTTGTAATTCCTCCAGTCTACTTTGTAACTTTTTAAGTTTTTCTTTGTTTTTTTCTAAATTTCCTAGTTTTTTATGACCGGCAGGCGTTCCTGGTCTTGGACTAAAAATAAATGAGTATGAATTAATAAATCCTACTTCATCAACTAGTTTAATTGTATCTTCAAAATCTTTCTCTGTTTCTCCTGGATAGCCCACAATAAAATCACTCGAAATTTTTATATTTTTGTTAATATTTTTAAGCTTTTTAATAATAGATAAATAATATTCTATATCATGTTTTCTATTCATTAATTTAAGAATTTTATTCGATCCACTTTGAACAGGTAGGTGTAAAAATGGGGCAAGCTTATCGCAGTCTTTGTAACAATTAATTAAATCTTCTGTCATGTCTTTTGGATGTGATGTTGTAAATCTGATTCTTTTTAAATTTTTAATAAAATTCAATTCTCTAATTAGAGAAGAAAGTTTATATTTATTTTTATAATTATATGCATTAACATTTTGACCAAGCAAAATAATCTCTTTAACACCATTGTTTATTAGATCATGGGCTTCGTCTATAATTTGCGTGAACGGCCTTGAATGTTCAGGTCCTCTTGTGTACGGAACTACACAAAAATTACAAAATTTATCACAACCTTCCTGTATAGTTAGATAACTCGAAATTTTATTTTGTGAATTTGAAATCTGCTTGAGCTTATCAAATTTGCCTATTACATCAAAATCAGTTTCGTTAAATTTTTCTTTTTTTCTTTGGTAACTCAAAATTAAATCTCCAATTTTATGATAAGACTGTGGTCCAATTACCATATCAATATAAGACTCACGATTTATCATTTCTTCGGACTCTGCTTGAGCAACACAACCAGAAATAATTATCAAAGGTTTTTTTAAATTTTTAAAATCTTTCTTTATTCTTCCTACTTCATCATAAACTTTTTCGGTCGCTTTTTCTCGAATGTGGCAAGTATTTAAAACTAAACAATCTGCTTCTTTTTTATTATGAGTTTTGCTATAACCTATAACTGATACTAAATCATAAATACGATTTGAATCATATTCATTCATTTGACAGCCGAAAGTTTTAATAAATATTTTTTTAGACAAGTTTTTTATTTTTTAATTTTTGAACCATACAGTTCTAACCTATGATCAACAAGATGGTAACCAAGTTTTTCAGCTACTTTTTTTTGTAATTTTTCAATATCATCATCAACAAATTCAGTTATTTCCCCTGTATTAATATCAATTAAATGATCATGATGTTCTTTGGGAGCTTGTTCATATCTTGCTTTATTTCCTTTGAAGTCATGTTTTGCAACAATGCCGGCTTCCTCAAATAACTTTACGGTTCTATAAACCGTTGCAATGCTTATTTTAGAATCTAATTTAGTTACCCTTTTGTGCAGTTCATCTACATCTGGATGATCTGCTGCTTCTGACATAACTTTAGCAACCAATTTTCTTTGGTCAGTAAGTCTAACTCCTCTTTTGAGGCATCTGTTTTCTATATCGTTACTCATTTTTTTTATATAATATATCCTAAAAAAAATTTTTTAATTAAAAAGTTTAACTCAAATACAGTGGCTTAATCAAACCTTCATTTAATAAGCCTTTTAAATGAAGAAATTCAAGCTCCTTATGATCCAATTCAACAATCTTTAAATTATTAAGTTTTAGTATTTTTTTATTAAAGTTTTTTAGAGTATTTTGTGGAACTACTTTAAATTCATTTTCGTATTCTTTGATTATTTCATCTTCTGTAATTTCTTCCACTTTTAAAGAAGAATTAAGATATTTATCAAATTTCTTAATAAAATATTTTTCTCTGAATCTGATAATGCTAAAAATTCTGTCTTCTTTATCAAAAAATCTAGCGCACGACCATAAGAATGTATTATATCCAAATAATTTTAAATTCTTTGACAAACTAATCCCTTTGGCGGTAGCCAATGATCCTCGTAGTCCTGAAAAATTCCCAGGCCCCTCATTCACAAAAATTGTTGATATAAAATCAAACTTTAGTTCGTTTTCTTTGAAAAAATCGCTAATTTGATTCATTAATAAATCATTATTAGATTTATCGCTTTGCAAAATTTTACTAAATGTTTTATTTTTATATTTTACAAATAATGAACCTATGTCTGTGCTACAATCTATCGATAAAAAACTCATAATATCTGTATTGATACTACTATTATCATCAATAAGTAAATCCTTTGCTATAAATTTAAACGAATTTGATCCCGATAAAGGTGTAATAGCTTTAATGTACCACCGTTTTAATGAAAATAAATACCCATCAACAAATATAAGAAATGAAATTTTTTTGAAGCACTTAGACGAAATAAATAATTCAAAACTTGAGTTTATTTCTTTTAATAAATTTAGTGAAATTATTAAAAAAAAATTGGAAAAAAATTATTTGCTTTTAACAATTGATGATGGTTTTGAATCCTTTTTTTTAAACGCTTGGCCAATACTTAAAAAAAGAAAAATTCCCTTTGTTCTTTTTATAAGTACTAGAGAAGTAGGCAGCTATGGCTACATGACGTGGAATCAAATAAAAGAAATTCAGTCTAGTGGATTAGCTACTATAGGGAATCATAGTCATACGCATGAATATTTAATTGATTGGGAAGAAGAAAAAATAAGAAAAGACTTGGAAAAATCTATAAAAATTTTTGAAAATGAGTTGGGTTATTCTCCAAAATTATTTTCATATCCTTTTGGAGAATACAGCGCAGCCTTAAAAAAAATTGTAAGTGACTTAAATTTTGAGTTTGCTTTTGGACAACATTCAGGAGTTATAGACCCAAGCAAAGACTTACTCGAATTGCCTAGATTCCCAATAAATGAAAAATATGGAGAATTGAAAAGATTTAAATCCATAATCCAAACTTTGCCTTTTCCTTATAAAAAAATAACACCAGAAAACAGATACATTAAAGGGAATGAAAATCCTCCAAAAATTAAAATAAAATTTTATAAAGATTTAATCGATATTAAAAATATAACATGTTATTCAAATGAAGGAAATATTTGGAGAAAATCAGATATCAAATTTACTAACGATGATGAATTAGAAATTTTACTTAGGGAAAAATTTAAAAGTGAAAGAGGTAGAATTAACTGTTCTCTTTGGGCAGAGAAAAATAGATGGAGATGGTTAGGTATTCAATATGTTATTGCAGAATACTAAAACTAAACTTTTATAAAGCTAAGCCTTTTTTAAGTTTAGTGGGTAATAAATTAGCTTTATCAAAATCTGTTAAGGAATTTTTTTCTATAATATCATCGAGAATAGCAACATACTTATCCCCTATAGCAGCATAAGCCTTTAAATATTTCGTTAAATCTAAACCTATTATTGGTTTGCCTTCTTCTCTTAGTTGAGCTCTGACTTCCCTAAATTCTCGATATGCATTATGAGTATTCAAATTATTTTTATAGGCCCTAACCGACGCTTTAAGAATTTGAAATTGCAAAACTTTATGAGTTTTATTTGGATCTTTATTTTTTGGAGAAATACCTTTTTTGCTCCAAGTCCATTGACCAAATAATGCATTGCCTTCTAATGCAAACCTCGATGTTCCCCAACCACTTTCGTTAGCTGCCTGTGCTAAAGCTATTGAAACAGGAATAATATCCATTCTCATTTTTAGTTTAGATAAATCCTGATCTTCAATTCTATATTCTTTAAATCTTCTTTTTAGCCATACTCTTTCTCCAACCGTATTAAAATTCTTACTTATTATTTTAAAAAGTTTTTCTCTGTCTTCTGTAATTTTTTCATTTTCATCAAGTATCAAAGGCAATACAATCTTAATAAATAATTCTCTTTTTTTGTTTGTATTGCCCAGAGCTGCAAGATCTTTTGGAAGTTTGGTTAGGTATATAGGCTTCACTTTTTGACCAGCTCTCACACCTTTTAAATCATAACCCAAATCATCAAAAAGATTTGCGGTAGTTTCAGCATTTAAACTTATCGTATTTTCGTGCTTTTGAACAAACTCTTCCTTTTCAGCTTTTTTCTTTTCAGCTTTTTTCTTTTTCTTCTTTTTATTTTCTTTGGTTATTTTTGGAAGATCTTTATATTCTTCCGCAACATAAGTAAATTTAACTTCGTTAACAACATTTTTTATATATGGTCGTGTTAAAATTAAAGCTCCTATAAAAAAAATAAGAAATAAAGACAAATAAATATTTGTTATAGTGTTTTGTTTTAATTCTTCTTTTGCAATTGCTTTATCACTAGAACGATTGACGGGAAGCTTAATACGATTTTTAATTAATAGTAACTCTAACTGAGAAATGGTAAGTCTTTTTGCGCTTCTTGCATAACTCTTAATTTCAACTATGCCATACAATTTTGCTAAATGTAGCAACTGTTCTCTGTAAGATCTAAATAGCTTTTCTATTTTTTTTGTCAATTTTTAAACGGCCTCCACACTTTTTACTTCGGGTATATAATGGCACAGTAGATTTTGAACTCCCTGCTTAAGAGTTATAATTGAACTCGGACATCCCGAGCAACTCCCATTCAACTCCACAGTAACTATGCCATTCTCAAAAGATTTAAATTTTATATCTCCTCCATCTCTAGCAACTGCAGGCCTAACTTTTGTATCCAAAACTTCATTAATTTTATTGATAACTTCGTCAGGTTCATCTTTCTTTGAAGATGTTGGTGATTTAATTAAATTCTTTTTTATAACAACATCATTTCCTTTAGAATAATAATCATTTATTTCAGAAATTATACTGTGTTTTAAATTTTTCCAATCCAAGTTTTTTTCTTTCTTTACAGTAATAAAATCCTCTCCAAAAAATACCATTGTTGCTCCCTCCAAGGATAATATTTTGCTCGCTAGAGGCACTTCGATTTTTTTATCTTTTTTTAAAAACTCAACTGGACCTACTTCAGAAACTTTTTTTCCTGGTAAAAATTTCAGCGTATCAGGATTGGGGGTTTGTTCTGTATTTACCATCATAAATAATTAATATTATATTAAAATTCCTTTATCAAGAAAACTTGCTAAGTCCTATAATCTCATAAATTTCTTTTAAGTTATTTTTAGCAATTAAATCTGCCTTTTTTGAACCCTTTTCTAGAACACTATTCAGGTAATTTTTATCTTTTAATAACTTCTTGATTTCTTTACCGATAGGACAAATTATTTCGGTAAGTGATTCACTTAATTTACCCTTAAAGGTTGAAAAATTTTTTCCTCCAAATTCTTCTAAGACTTTACCTAGGCTAATATTATTTATATTAGCATAAATTGAAATAAGATTTAAAGCTTCAGGTCTGTTCTTAAGTCCATTTACTTCTGATGGAATAGAGTCAGCATCAGTTTTAGCTTTTTTAATTTTTTGATCAATTAAATCTTTGTCATCTTTTAAATTTATCCTGCTATGATCAGACTCTTCAGATTTGCTCATTTTTTTCTTTCCATCCCTTAAACTCATCACTCTAGATACTTCCTTTGGAATCAGTGGATCCACTATTGGAAAAAAATTTTCACATTTGAAATCATTATTAAATTTTTTGGCAATATCTCTAGTTAATTCTAAATGCTGTTTTTGATCTTCTCCAACAGGAACATGGGTAGCCTTATACAAAAGAATGTCAGCTGCCATTAAATTTGGATAAACCATTAAGCCAACACTAGCATTTTCCTTATTTTCTCCTGCTTTCTCTTTGAATTGTGTCATTCTGTTCATCCAGCCAATTCTTGCAACACAATTAAATATCCATGCCAATTCACTATGGGCAGATACGCTGGCTTGATTAAAAATAATATTTTTTTCAGGATCTAGTTTCGATGCAATAAAACTTGCAGCGGTTTCTAGAATATTTGATTTCAATTCTTTAGGATCTTGACGATTGGTTATTGCATGAAGATCAACTATGCAATAAATACAATCAAATTTATTTTGCAGATCAACAAAGTTTTTTATTGCTCCTAAATAATTTCCTAAATGTAAATTTCCTGTTGGCTGAACACCTGAAAATACTCTTTTTTTATGCATATACAAAAATTATTTTCTTAATTTTATATCTCTAAATTTAAAAGCTCCTGAAAAATTTGAAATAAAAAAATAACTTATTAAACTAATTATTACTATAATAAATAAGTAAATAAATTTCCAACTTTCATTAT
>MDTE01142968.1_pt1 | contig 18515 bp, 13 predicted proteins | sample 811231 | NCBI WGS metagenome assembly MDTE01 (sample SAMN05326651, study PRJNA326480) | marine metagenome | isolation source: seawater | place: Indian Ocean: Red Sea | collected 2010 | reverse complement strand
CACATCGTTTGGACTGATAAATCCGGGACTCACAAGATTATGTACACCGCAATTTCTCCTTTCAAGGTACAGCCATTCAACGGAATGGCAAGTGACGATACATCTTTGACTTCTATCGATGATATGGTAGTTTCCCAAAGAGCCCAAGATAGAGACTGGCCTTCTATCGACACAGATAGCCAAGGAAACGTCCACATTGCCTGGGAAGATGAATTTGATGAGTTAGGCCGTTTCTTCAATCAACCTCAAATCTATTATTCCATGCTTCAACCAGATATGATTGCACAGGATGCCATCGTTTTGTTTGATGACACTCTACTTACTCCTATAATCGGTCACAAGGGCCACCCTGACATCGTTGTAGATGCTAATGACCAAGTTCAAATCGCATGGGATGATACCCGTGGCGGTAAGGTAGAATTGGTATTTATCGTAGATACTTCAGGTTCTATGTATACTGAATGGGCTGATATTTGTACTGTTATTTATGGCGGAAATTTTGCATCTGGCGGACAGTTTGAAGGAATTAAGCCATTGCTAGAAGTCGCTAATATGACTGTGTTTGAAACCATTTACGGATTAGACGGAGGTTGGGGTCTACCTGGCGCAGCCAGTAGTGGAAATTGTGCGGGGTACAACATGAATGCAGGACCTAGATCAACACCTCTAGATGAAGGTGACAGTTCAGGCGGTATTCGTTCATTACAGAACACAATTTACAATGGTAATCCATATTCAGGTAGTTCCGGAGAAGATTGGGGGCCTGGAACAAATTGGGCTTGTCTATCATGGAAAGATATCAATGGTAACGTTCCAGGCAATCCAGCAACATCTGCAGATCACAAATGGAATCCAAACTCTACCAAGATTGTTTTACCGGTTTCTGATGAGGGGCCAAAAGACGGAGACCCTTCCCAACAAGCTGATGATATTAGCTCAATAGATGAAGCACACGACAATTGTGTCAAGGCTGGAGTGGTTCCTATCGGATTGTATGGTCAAGGATATGGAGGAGCAGGAAATATTCAATCACACTTTTTGGATTTAGTCAAGTGTCCAAATGGCGTTGTCTCAACTCAAAACAGAAATTGTCCAGGCAATGATCCAACTACCAATGCAAGAACTGTTAGCGCAGGCGGACAAGCATATGAATTCCCATCGGGAAGCGGTGGAGCAGGAGCAATGGCTCTACTTGTGGAAGCAATGGTATACATAGCAACTAACAACTCACGTGAGATTTACATGTCGGTATTGGATCCTTATGCTAAGATGAATAACGACCCATCTTGGACTCCAGGTGCTCCAGGTCACTCGGTCAGTGGCGGAACCTATTATGAGGACACAGGCGCTGGTGAGGACGGCCATTTAGTAGTTGTAAACGACACGAGAGTCACAATTGACGACGCTTATTCATTCCACCCGGCAATTGGTGTTGACATGCAAGGTAACACACATATCGCTTGGATGGATGGAAGAGATTATGGTTTTGAGAAATCGACAAACTACGAAGTTTATTACACTAAACTGAAACTACAAGGCGCAGGTGCGTTTGACGGCGCTGAAGAAGGACTTTCGACTTATGCAATCAAGAAGATACAAGATACTCCTATATCCAATGTTGAAGGCCCATCAGGTTTGGTTTCTGCCTTCTCAGGGCACTCTATTTTCCCTGCATTGATTACCGATAAACAGAGCAATGTACACATCTCTTGGGTTGATTCAGGAAATACTAGTGCTGGTGAAGAGATTCACTATACTCGACTTAATCAAACAGACTTAACCGGTGTTGGTGAATTTGCCTTAGATCCTTGGGAAATTATTCCAGTTACTACATGGGCTAGTAACAAACTCGGAACAGACACTGGAAGCAGACCAGATTTGGGAATGCCTCCAGCCTTTGCTAATGATTTAGGAAGCGGCGCTCACATAGGTTGGTCTGATCAAAATAAGTGTAATAACGAACAAAATAACGGAAGATATACTATTTGTTATTCCCACGTTTTAACCGGACAAGTAGATGTCGAGTTAGATGTTGGCGAGACTTTCTATCACGTTATTGAGCCAGGAGAGCAGACAATTTTCAATATGACAATGAATAATTCAACACCTGGTGATAAGCAACTTGTTGCAGACACCTATGGATTGAATATTACCGGTGTCCCACAGAATTGGACTGCGACATTGTTCTTTGCCGACAATCAAACACAAATTTTACCGACAACACCGATCTTTTTGGAAGGTGGAGACTCTACAAGATTTTACATTAAGGTCAAAGCACCTACTATCTATCAAGCAAATGAGGATGAATTGGCACAGATTGTGGTTACCGCTAAATCTTACAAGGACCCTGCAATTCGCTCTGATTTAACTACGCTCACATTAATGGATGTTGTACACGGAATTAGTTTAGATACATCTCATAGCGTTCAAGATATTGAGCAAGGAGGACAAGCAACCTTCTCGATTACGATTACCAATACGGGGAACGTCCAAGACAGTTTCTTGTTTTGGGATCCTAATACATTAGAAGGTCAGCAAGAGTGGTTACTACCATTTGGTTGGGAAGTGACCTTCCCGATGCGCGTAGAGTTAGATCCAGGGACTTCAACAACTAAGATTTTAACAGTAAAGGTACCGACATCCGAAGATCCCGGCGCCTTCGTTATCTATCTCAAGGGATGGTCCGAAGGTGAACCAATAAAGTCTGTAGATAAAGGAACGTATGATGTATTAGAATTAGGAATCTTCGTATCGATTAAATCATCAGGAAATATTGTATTTGAAGCTACTGATAGCGAGGCATTTGTCAAAGCAGGACACCCAGACGAAGCTTGTCATGAATATGAAGTTCCAGTAACTAAGAATTATGATTCAGGAGAGCTTGTATTTTCTTTGCCGGGGGCTCCGAGTCAAAACCGTAGTGGAGTTGATGAAGACACTTGGAGACAAGATAACTGGTCTGTTTCTGTTGACTTCCGTGATGCACCAGGAACAAATGACCCATTGAATCAACCTAGGTCTTGGACTATCCAGCCGGGACAAGACTATGTTCAACACACTGTATATGTCGAGGTATGTGCTCCAGATAATGCTAAGGCCGGAATAGGGCCAACGATTATTCTAAAAGCATACTTGGATGGTTATCCAAAGATATCCGATTTTATCAAATTGGATACTACCGTCATTCATGAATTTGATCTAGACGCTGAAACTAATTTGAGTTCTGAAAGGATTATTTCGGTTGAAGATGATAATGGCGCTACAGTTTCTGCTTTTTCAGTCTACCCAGGTGAAAAAATAACCCTTCCAACAACCGTCACAAACAATGGTAATGGCCCAGATAGATTCGATTATCGCTTAGCTACTGTAATTGATCCATCCGGAGTACCTGTTCGAAATGGTCACTGGGACATCATTATTCCTAGAGATTCACTACAAGAACTATCAAGAGGTACACAGCAAACATTCGATGTCTTGATGAATGTTCCAGAAACAGATATTGGTGCAGGATTATACACTATTGTCTTCCAAACTTATTCTGAAGAACCTTATCCAGACGAACAAGGCAGAAATACAAAATTAAGAGATGTTCAAGTAATGTTAGTATACGTCAATGAGTTTTATGACATGGAAATTACGATGGACCCAAGAGTTGATAATCCAATTAAAACCTCAGCCCCTGGAAAGTTCGTAAGTTTCACTGTGAATATAACTAACAATGGAAATGTTGAGGATTGGCCTTCTCTTGCAAATCACACTGCGAAATCTGAAGGAAATGATTTGATTATGGAACAGTTGCCTGGAATGTCCCAATTGCAAGGGTGGAGCGTCGAATGGAGAAATGTCGTTCAAATCGGAAATGATTTGACTACTGATGAACCTTGCGTGATTATCGATACGCCAATTCCAGAGGAAACCTCTGATGAGTATAACTCATGGCTAACACAGTTAGAAGAAGCCCAAGAAGGCGGAAAATGTGCATATGTTGCGCCTAACGACACTTATTTTATGCCCAAGATGTCTCCATATCAAACATATGAAATGGTAGCCGTAGTCAAGATTTCTACCGAGGCTAAACTTGATACTAGGTATATCGGTTTGAAGGTAGTCTCTAAGGCAGGGGATATGACTGAAGGTGGAGATTTCGATTCTTCTCCTTCATGGCAAGGAGAAATGCTTGATAGTAACGAACTAATCTTACAATTGAGACTAAAGGCTCCGGATTTGGTGATTAAGGAAATTATCAATCCTGCCTCATTCAGTGGAGATATTGATTCTACAATTCCTATTGGCATAATTCTCCAGAATATAGGAAATACTCATGCCACAGATATTGAGATCGTTCTTTGTCAATATGATGATGCTAACGATCCAGATATCGAAAAAGAAATTCAGCGTAATGGATGTGATGAAGATAGTATTGTCATGCGTCAAATAGTTGGAGCATTACTAGCGCCTGATGCAACTGAAGATGCACAGGAAGTTGAAATTTATCTTCTGTATCCAGTAGTCGCTGGTAGCAAAGGAGTATACGTCGTTGTCGACCCGATGAATGAGATTGTTGAAGCAAAGGAAAATAATAACATCAAGGCTGTTACTGAACCTCTAGAATCCCCGAGTCCATTTTTGGACGTTGCTGGACAAGTAATTGGAAAGACAGCACTACCATTTGTTGTGATTTTACTCACCCTATCTCTATTAGGTGTAGTTTACTTTGTAGGAAAGGGTAGACGAGAAGAAGTGAACAAAAGACTTAGCGAACAATCTTCACTTATTTCGGTACTTGAATCTAAAGAGTGAGTTATTTCTTAGGCTTGTAATTGCCTAACCACCAGTGTAAACTAGAGTTCTGATTTCCGGCGATTATATGTCCTGCCCTTTCTGAGATTTGTCTTTCTAATCTTGTACTAACTTCGTCCATTAATTCATTAAGTTGCTTTTGGCCCAACTGCAGTTCCTTACTGAGGGCTGTAAAATCTACTCTTTGAGTTGGGGCTTCGATAATTGAATGAACCATTGCTCGTTGTTCATACATTTCGAAATCAGCGTCAACTGCTGCTGATATTCTATTTCTAATATGTTGGTGAAGTGAAATGATGGCATCTCTTTGAGCATCTAGATCTTCAAGAATATTACTCAGTTCAGCGAGATGAGAGACTCCTTCACCTACAGAAATTTTCTTCCGCCCACTAACACTTTCAGCAACTCTAATACTATGTTCGGGTAATGATTTAGATAACCTCATCGGCCCTCCACCTGGCAATTTTCGTTGTTCACAGGTAAACAAATCAGGACCTAAATCGATTCTAAGTGAAATTGCCTGTTGAACGGAATAAATGGTTCTTGGAGGCCCTCCTTTGTCGCTGGGGACTTTCATTTTGGTAACAAATTCGCCTTTTTCAAGCTCTTTCAAGTGTTTCATTATTGCTTGTTGGCTTACACCGATTAAATCTGCCAATTGCATAGGGTAATGTGGTTCCCTAACTAGACGTTCTAGAATTTGTCTTCTTACTTTATTTTGAAGAATTGACAGTGCTAAATCAATATCCACCATACTGCTCAACCTGAGGTTACCTAGACAGTACACCTTTTTCAATGCGTCGAAGTTTAGAACAGAATTTTTCTAAAAATAGAATAGAAAAGAAGTGCTAATCCCAATAGCATTAATGGAATAACAACCCCACTCTTCAGTGTCGCTTCATATTCCCAATTTACAGAAAATTGTTGCAATGATTGGGTATCCTCTCCACCAGCCACAAATCGATATTCACCAGGTTCCGGAGACCAATTAATTTGACCATTAGAGTCTTGACCGCCTTCAATCATTGTAATCGAATCTTTAGGACACTCATAGTAATCATTTTTCAACTCACAATTCTCAATTTGATCAGCATTAGCAATGCCTATCCAAACATCTTGCTTGTCCCAAGAAATATCAACAACAACATCAGCTGCAATAGCCTCGGCAGGAATTTCTAAGATTTCTACAGACATGCCCCAATAGCATGTTACTTCCTCGTCACCAGGTAATATTGGAACACCATCATCTACTTCACACGGAGGAAGCATAGTCTGAACTTCATCAGAATCTGATAATTCATTGTTCATCCCTATTACAGATACTAAAACCAGTATAAACCCAATAATACCAGCAGCAATTCGAAAATATTTTTCCATTTGAATCACTCAAAGTTCATCCCATTCTTTCCAATCAGATTTATGTGACTGCTTTTTATTGATTTTGAGGTTTTGCTTTCTGTCTTTAATGGATTGTTTCGATTCTTTAGTAGTAATTGTTTCATCGTCTCCAGAATCCCAGAAAGCGATTATATTGGAATTATCTTTCTTTTCCTCATCGGCATTCTGCTCCATTTTTTGGTTAAAGTCAGCAAATGGGTCACTTACCCTATTTTGTGCTTCTTCAACATCTCCACGCATCAAAGCAAACACTTGTTCAGTTGTTAATAGAGTACCATTTTCAACTCCTTCTTTGCCATCAATGAACTCCTCAGAATTTGAAATTCCAGTATCGGCAAATGGGTTGTCAATAACTTCATCAGGTTTATTTGCCATACGTTCAATAGTCTGAGGCGTTAAGTCTGTTACAGGGATTATTTGCCCATTTGCATTAATCATCATCACATTGGATTTTCCTTTATTTGAGAAGTAAAGAATTAGAGACACAGGAAGAAGAATTAGGCCAAAGCAGCACATTCCGCCAGCCAGAATCAATCCAGTCTCTCCAAAAACAGTCCACTGAGCCTTAGTGACATCGACTAGCCAGATTGTTGAATTATCACAATCTAAATCACTAGAGCATTCCATAGATAGAACATATTCTCCTTTTTCTTTAACATCCCATTCTTCGACAAAGTAATATTCTTGTCCAGAAGAATCCATTGGCTGCCAGTCAGTTGCGCAGGAAGCAGTATCAATCGTATCGCTACTGGGAGACGAACCAGCCATCTGTCTTAACGTCATATCTCCATATTCTTTATTTTCAAGACCAACTGCAATATGACAGCCGATTTCTAATTCACCAACCTCAGAGTTCTCTCCGGTGACTTTTATCTCGCTCAAATTTCTAGGATTAAAGGCATTATCGATGGCATCAGTCTGCCCAAAAAGCATTATTGCGCTAATGAAAATACAAACCAAGCCAAAAATCCCAATCCGCATAGCCCATGGATTTGACTGTCCTGATGCGCTCGCCATAATAATTCGTCAACATCTTCCCAAATCAATCCTTGCACGAAATCATGCAAGCCCCAATTCTGCTAATTTTTCTGGCAGATATGTTTCAGTTACGAAGTCTAGACCATATTTTGCTAAAGATTGTTGCTCAGCTTTCTTCCCCAATTCAAGCATCATATTTATTTGATCTTGCCACCAACTATCAGCGAATCTAGGGTCTGAAAGTTCGGCATTAAGAGCTTCAATATCCTTCTTTGAAAGGTCGTCACTAGGCAAGTCATATGCTACAATATCATCAGCAGTAATTCCAAGATAGGTAGCACTAGGGGTTGCCAAATATTCAGAAATATGTGCGGTTTTTATCGCTCCATAAGCAATAGAAGCAAAGATTCTGAATGACCATGGGTCGCCGTCTAAGAAAACAACAACCGGAAGATCCCATTCTTCACTCATACGTTTGATGATTCTACGTGTGGACCTAGCAGGTTGCCCCTTTAGATGTAGTAAGCCACAACGGAAATCTTCATCGAATCCATTTTCAATCAATCTATCAAACATACCACCGGTTTCAATTGCCATGATAAAATCAATATCATTCTCCAATAATTCTATCTTTTCGGCTTCAACATTGTAAGGAACGCCATAACCAGAGTCTCCAACATCGTCTCTCGCATTGATTCTCATCCACTCACCTCTTCGATTTCTTTCTCTTAATGTTAAATTCCCGATCATTCTAGCCCCATCTTCTTCAGGTCTAAGTTTGAAATCTTCTCTTAGACATTTTGTTACAATTTCTAGATCTTCTGCAAGATTATTAGATTCATTTTGACTACCAAACTTACCTAATCCCCAACTTTCTGAAATATAGTACATTTCCCTAAGTGTTGAAGATTTTCCGGCATCTATCATCTCTTCAATAAATTCAATAACGTACAGTGCACGAAGCAGTTGCTTTGCTGATCCAAGGCTTGTCGCATCTCTTACTGATTTCTTTTTTCCATACTTGTAAACACCTAATTTTTGATCAAATCCGATATTATTTTTTGTTCTAACAGGTAGAGTCATTGTTGGAGGTTCGCCTTTGATTATTTTATCATACATTTCTGTTACTACTTGATGCATTGCATCCTTGGTTTCTCCTGCACTAAAGCGCTGAACCATTACTGCCCACCTCCGAATAGAGTACTTTGGCCATTAGGTGGCTTAACCTTAGGCTCTCCTAGAGATGCAATAATTTCATCCAAATCTATTTCTGGTGTATCGGTGTGTTGAGTCCTATTTTCTTCTTCTTCTGTAGATTCACCCAATTCATCATTTTGCTTGGACATTTCCTTTAGAATCTGTTCTTGATTTCTTATTTCTTCCAAGTATTTTTCATCCATCTTCATAGCACCAATTACCTCTTGTGAACCTCGGTAAAAGACGTCAGTATCAACCCAATCTCCTTTTTCAAGGCCGTCTAGGCTATATTTGATAACGTACTTTTGACCAGGCTGCAGAGTTTCTAATTTCCAAGCCCAAACACCCATTGCTTCCTTTCTGCCACCGGTTTCATTTCCTAACATCTTAGCACCTTCTTTTTCAGGCCATGTAGCAAGAATTGTATATGCTCTTGAGCGAGATGTGTAATTATAAAGTGTTATTTCGACATCAGTTTGCTTTGTCTCCTTATTCCAAGTAGTATTTGTTTCACTGATTACCGCCGACATAATTTGGGTAATAGAGCCTGCAAGGTCAGGAATAGGCTTATCCAAAATCTCGGCTGATTTTGCAGCAATTGCAGGTAATATGTCATTAATCAACTCAAACTTTTCTTGGGTCTTGGCCATTTTCTTCTTTTTCTCTAGATGCTTCCTTAGCCCACGCCCCATTTCTAGCATTGCTTTTCTAGCTTCTTCTATGACTTCTTCATTTTCTGCAAGCGCTTCTTTTGCTTCAGATGTGAACTGAACGTTGGTACTTGCAAGATGCACCAATATCGCTGCAGGGCCTTTTGGTACCCCCTTTGCTCCAGGTTGTTCTAGTCCGTATTGTCTCCAATCAACACTTTCTATAGCCTTAGTTAGAAGACATCCGCCCTGTTGGTACATTAAGGGGACTCGATTAGCAAATCTAAGTACTTCCACGGGTTTATCCGAAGCCATCGAGCCGCCGAAAATAAGCCCTACTTCCACTTGGTATGGGTTTCCTTGAGAAACATTAGGCGCTCTAGTTATAGTGGTTACAAATCTAGAGTCTATGGTTTTTGAAAGACCTTTTTTGATTAGCATTTCTTCAATCGGAGAAAGACAATTAGTTGGGGGATTCAACATTTTTACAGGCTTTCCATTAAACATTCTCTCGCCTTGAAATGCTTCTAACAAAGCCCTAACATCATCGGGCTTCATTTGTTTTGGCTTTGTACTAACCTCAAGTTCTGCTGCAGCGCACAACTCCTTAGCAGCACGATTTGAAACACCGGAGAAGTTCATTCGTAAAAACACTGAAAGTCTTGAATCCTTTGATTCAGATAACATTCTCTGTAATTGCCCGAGCTCAATTCCGTGTGGGTGTGGTTTGATAGAATCTACCTTACGTGGTAGTCTTTCTGTTACCCTAGGCCAGTGATGAACTTCTCCTTCAGGATCGGTAAATGTAATTTCAGCATGAGGATTTACGATACTAGTCATTCTTAGATACTGCCAAACACTCTGCCTTCCTTTCTGATATTTCGCCTTCAACTGAGTGGTGACTTCAAGTCCATGATGCTTCATAGAACCATCTTGTAAAAACCAGCCTTCCCTCCCCTGATTACTTTTTACTGCTTTGTTTTTCCTAGTATCCAAGCCTATATCTACTACTGCAGCGGTCGATTCGGTAGCAATTTTTGATCGAACATGAGTAGGCTTTCCTGTGGTTAGTTGACTATACATCACAACTCCGGTAATTCCTATGCCTTGTTGACCTCTTGATTGTCGAATAGCATGAAATCTAGAACCGAATAGAAGTTGACCGAATACTTTCTCAATACTCTTTTGAGGAATTCCTGGACCGTTATCTTCAACTTTTAATTGGACAATATCCTTTTTACTATCTAATTTCTTAATTTCAACTTTTATTTCAGGTAATATCCGCGCTTCTTCACAAGCATCTAATGCGTTATCAACAGCCTCTTTTACTGCGGTAATCAATGATCTAGATAAGGAATCAAAACCCAGAAAATGTTTGTTCTTTTCGAAAAATTCCGATATTGCAACTTGCTTTTGATTAGACGCGAGTTTTTGTGCTATTCCAGCCATTCTTAGACCTCCACATTGGTCCTCCTCCGTCCCAATGACGTCGGGCCACTAGTGTTATTGTTCATCGAAAGTCGACGGTTTTTAATTCTAATACAGGTTTATGGCTTCAAGGCCCGTTTTTCAAGCATTAACTATTTTCGAAAGATTGAATATTTTTTGATATAGAATTGCTTCTAACTATTAGCCAAATAGTAAGAATTATCGAAACAATAATGCTGATAACATAACTTATTCCTTTCTCTTGGGTTTCTATTGCTCCAGCGATAATTCGGGTTTGTGAACCCCACCAAGCATACATTAACGATGGAACAATCATAGCAAAATTACCTAAAATATAATCTTTAAATCTTATATCTGTCGCTCCAAAGGAGTAATTCAAAATTCCATATGGGATGACTAAACTTACTCTGGACAATGCCACTGTTTTCCACTTATCTACAATTATGGCTTTCTCTAAGCCTCTTAATTTTGGATTTTTATCTAATAATGTCTGCGCATATGGATTTAGCCATTTCCTTCCTAATAAAAAAGGTATAATTGCTGCAATCATACCACCTATCCATGCGATTAGAAATCCAAATGTAAAACCGAACAGGATTCCAGAGAGGTATTTGTGGAAACTTGCTGGAATTACCAGTATTCCAAAAATTATGTAGAGGGCAATATATGCAATCATCCCTTGTACACCAGAGTCACTAAACCATGAGATTTGATCTAGGACTTGATTTAGAATTAATTGTGTTAAGGCCATTGAAAGGATTATCCCACCGATTACGACAATTGCGCCGGATGAGATGATTCTGAATTTCATATTTATCAATGAAATAAATCATCTCTCCAAGAAACTATTTCACCAAAGAAGGCAGAAGCTGCAACAGTTAGCGGACTTGCAAGATATAATTTACCGGGACCAGAACGTCCTTGGAAATTACGATTTATTGCTGAAACGGTTACTTGTTCTGGGGTAATAGATACGCCAGGACCAGCACCGATACAGGCACCACACCCTGGGTCAATCAACTTCACACCGACCTTTTGAAATAGATCATGCCAACCTTTGCGCACGGCTAAATCCTTCACCTGTCCACTGCCATATTGGATATAAAATTCAACGCCGGATTTAACACTTAATCCTACAGAATCTGCAGCCGCACATACCATCGCATAATATGCTACATCATCCTCTTTGCCAGCAGTGCATGACCCCCCATATGCAATATCGATTTTTACACTACCAATATCAGAAATATTTGCACCGTTAGTTGGATCTGAAGGTATACCTTCGTCTGGATTTCCGGGGTGCGCAACCATAGGAACGATTTCTGACAAGTTGATAGTGTGTACACCTCCATGATATACAGCACCTTCATCTGGAGTAACTGATAATTGTGTCATCTTATCTCTATCTAGAGATTGATTATTTTCCATCCATTGGTAAAGCAATTCATCAGGTTCACAAATACCAGTTCTACCACTGCACTCAGTTGCCATATTGCATAGTGTTGCCCTTTCATCAATTGATAGAGATTTTAAGCCAGGTCCACCAAATTCCATTGAACGATTCAGGGTTAATTCCTTTCTAGCATGGTCCGCTAAAATGAATAGAATAACATCTTTTGCCGTACATCCTTTGTTCAGTTCGCCGATTAAATCAAATCTAATTGATTCAGGGACCTTGACAAAAGTAAACCCTGAGTAAATTAGGCTAGCATATTCTGTTGCTCCAACTCCATATGTAAGTGCATTAGAGGCTCCACCCATACAAGTGTGGGAATCAGTAGCTTGTATAAAGTCGCCAATCTCAATGAATTCTTCTCTCGCCACTTGATGACAAATACCAGGAGAGACACCATCTTTGGCAGAATAGTCTCTAACGCCGGTATGTTTTTGAAACTCAACTTGTAATTCTCTTAAGGTTTGGACTTTATTCATGTGCGGTACAAATTTTGGGTTATGAGCTGCATACAATAAATGGTCTTCAAAAACCGCAAATTTACTCGGGTTAGGAAGGGTATAATCTACCCCATACTCGTCACTCAAGAAAGTATGGACTTGTGCAGTGGTAAATTCGTGGCTGTAACCCCCTTGGACTTGAGCTATCACAGGGTCGTGTGGTTTGACACATTGACCTTGTTTCTGTCCGACTAAATTTCGAGCAATTATTTTTTCAGCCATTGTCATGGGGGTTTGTGGAGTTTCTAATGGTTTGAGGGTAATGCGATTATTTGTTAGTTTTTCAGCGAATGGAAATAAACCACCATTTTCAATAATTAATCTAGTTACATCATCATATTTACTAGTAAATTCCTCTAAGTGAATTTCCTCACCGTCCTGCAGTCTTTTCAACATCGCATAATCGCCCATCAATTGGCCAAGATTGATATTATTTCTTTCATGAATGGGGGCAAATGAAGAGGCAATCACGATATTTATTCCAGCCCACCTTTCACATTGAGCGGCGGTTTCTCTACTTGAGCCAGTTCCTTTTCTTTGACCTGAAACAATTACTTCAAAATTACCATCAATCAGAGCGTTTTCATTGAAAACCCTTAATCCATTATGTTTCAAACCTGCATAAGCATTTTTTGCAATTTCGGATGGATCATGGTCAAAGCAAACCCATGCAGGAGTCATAACATCGGTATTTATGTCATCGAGTAAATCACTAGGGTCTAAATCTTCCATTTTGAGATTTAATCCATCATAAAGTTGCTTTTTTATTAGATCTAAATCCTTAGTTAAAAACAATACACGTTTGTCCTCCGAGAGCGCGATTTTTTCCGGAGGCCAATTTTCGCGCATAGCAACCAGTATCCGGCACTATGATTTCATGTATAACGGTTATCTCTAAGTTTTAAATAAAAAAGAGCGAGGTGCGTAAATAAAATTATTACACTATCTAACCTTATGCAAAACCTTCATATAACCTAGTCTAAGGGATTAAGAGTGTTGCCCTAGATTGGCAATTTAAGAGGTGTAAAGATGGATGATCAACAACAAGTAGAAGACATAGTAAAATGTAGCGATTGTGGAAGTAGAAACTTAACTCGCGACGAAACCCGTGGAGAGGTCGTTTGTGACGACTGTGGACTGGTTTTAGAAGATAACGTAATTGACCAGGGTGCAGAATGGAGAGTATTCTCTCCAGAGCAGGGAGACCAAAGGGCAAGAACTGGTGCGCCAATGACAGTTATGCTTCACGACAAAGGATTATCCACCGATATCGATTGGCAAAATAAGGACTATTCTGGAAAGACGATTAATTCAAGATATAGATCACAGTTCTATCGAATGAGAAAGTGGCAAAAGAGAAGCCGAGTATCTAATGCAACCGAAAGAAACCTTGCTATGGCTTTAGCAGAATTAGACAGAATGGCAAGCCGTCTAGAATTGCCCAAATCAGTTCGTGAAGCGGCAGCTGTCAATTACAAGAAAGCAGTTGACAAGCGTCTCATTCGAGGACGTTCTATTGAAGGAGTTGCAGCAGCATCTTTGTATGCAGCCTGTAGACAATGTGGAGTTCCTAGAACACTTGATGAGATAGGACAAGCATCTCGTACTGGAAGAAAAGAGATAGGAAGAACTTACAGATTTATGGTTAGAGAACTTAAGATGAAAATTATGCCTACTGGACCTGAAGATTATATCTCCAGATTCTGTTCTGGATTGGGACTAGATGCTGAAGTTGAGGCAAAAGCGTATGAATTGATTAAAGCAGCCCAAGAAAAAGAACTTACCAGCGGAAGAGGGCCAACAGGTATCGCAGCATCGATTATCTATATTGCTTCAGTATTATGCGGTAAGCGTAGAACACAAAGAGAGGTCGCAGAAGTTGCTGGAGTAACTGAAGTGACAATTCGAAATAGATACAAGGAATTAATTCAAAATTTGAATATTGAACTTGACATTTGAGTCGTTTATTTTCTAAATAGGCGTAAGGTGTTTAGGTCATGGCTAAGAGTAGGAAGAAACTTTCTCAATTAACTTTTGAGAAAGTTGCAACCTTGTTGGTTGAGGCTTTGGAAAGAGGCACCCAATCTTGGCCATTACCATCACCTCCTATCATCGACAGGGACTTCCCACCAATTCATCCAGTCTCTCCTCAAGATATAATTGAGAAAGGACTTGGACTTCTACACGCAGATAGAGGAATGTTTGACTATAAATTAAATTCTGTAATAGATTTGATTGTTCCCCACAGAATGAATTTAACTGATGACCCATTTGAAGTCCACCAAAAATGGCTCGAGAAAAGAGTTGGCACAGTTTCTGAAAGAATGGTTTTTCTAATTGCAACAGAATGGTTAGCTCAATCTCTAGACCCCGTAGCCCCCAATACTGATAGGTGGTGGGTTAGCTTATGTCTTATTGATGGGATGTCAACAGTCCCTAGAGGACAATCAGTTCATCAAGGGTACCACTTATTAGAATCAATTGCTTTAGCTGAAAGACCCGGTACTTGGCACACTCAACCAGAAGCAGGACCACAAAATATTGATTGGAACCCCCATGCAAAAGTACCTAGGATTACTAGCGTAGTTGCACACACAGAAGGAATTAAAGCAGCGATATGGCTACTTGAGAGATTAGAAAATAGTACTGAGAATAGACGTACGTTACTGATAGAATGGATTAGACTACTCCTTGAGCGACCAGCACTAATTGAATCATTAAATTTACCAGAAATACTAATGCGCAGAGCCTTGGACAAATCTACTGAAGTAGTGGTGAAGATTACACTTTGTCTGGCAAAATTAACCGATTATAATCGAGATATTGGATTAAAGTTGAGTCAGAGACTTATCAAAAGGAACGAGATAGAAATCAGGAGGTCAATGGCTGATGTATTGACCAGGCTATTCCGTAGACTTTCAGTAGATGCTTTACCATTTTTTGAGAAGATGTTGCAAGACGATGATGAAGTAGTTTTAGCTGCGGTCAGCTCCACGGTTGGCGATTTGAAATTTTTTGATACCGAATTGTGGGCTGAAAAAATGTTGGAATTAAGTCAACACCCTTTGCCTTTGGTTAGAAGGAACTTAGTTCAAGGTTTGAGAGATTATATCGAAATGTTTCCAGCGGATGAAAAAAACATACTGCCAATTTTATGGAGTGATGGTGACGAGGTTGTAAGAACTAGAATGAGAGAATTATTGATTCGAATGGAAGAGGTTTCTTCAAACCACTTCTCTGGCCGGATTACAGATTTGAAAGAAAATAATTGTTCTTTAGAAGAACTGTGGAGTAACTTAAAATTAAGGCGTCCGGAAAGAGCAGAATTATGGATTAAATGGCTTTCTGAGGGTGGAGAGATACCTCAAAATGTTGAGGTAAAAATTCACAAAAGCTCGATGCAGGAGCCGAGTGAATTACCTAATATTGATGAGGCCCTCGAAACTTTAGATCAAGAGTTAGGGTTCCTTGATTAAATCATTCTTGTTCCTTAACTATATCTTGCTTCAATGGACCACTTACTACCATCCAGACATAAATTGAATTTAATAGCGATAAACTACCTATCAGTAAAACAATCATACCGGTGGTTTCAGGAAAGTATTCCTCGAAACTCATTCTTCGACTTAGAATAACAAAAAGATAACATGCAATTCCGAAAGTCATCACGTAAATCCAACTTTTCTTAGGCTTTTTTAGAATACCAATTGTAGGAATTAATCCTTTTTGTTTGAATGTAAATCTAAACCAAGCAATGTATATGCACACTAGTCCAATCAATCCTACAGCGCCTCTACTGAAGGATCTAGAATCCCATGGTCCAGCAGGTGTAATATCCAGGAATGTCTGAATTAAACAAATTACTCCGAATAATCCCAACAACCGCCATTCCGGTTCTTCGCCCATATATGGACATGAGATTGGGTTATGCTTGAAAGTATGTACCTGTTAGCACTAATAATGGCGGTAGTTGAAGACGCATTGATTGTTGCAGGTGGCTTAGGTACTCGCATGTATCCAATTAGTACTTTTTTGCCAAAAGAATCCTTACCTTTGGTCGATATCCCCGTTTTGATACATTTGGCCCAAGAAGCAAAAGCTGCAGGAGTAAAAAGAATTCACATAATAACATCCCCAAATAAAGACTTATCACCACTACTCAAGGATGTATCACATTTACATCACAATAGGCCGGAACTAGATGAGAGTTTATTTTCATCTTTTTCTAATATCGAAATAAGTGTGCATGTTCAAGAGCAGCAATTGGGCCTTGGCGATGCTATTTTAACTGCGCTTGACGAGGTGCAAGGGCCTTTTTTAGTATTACTCGGCGACAATGTCATAATCGACAATCACTCATCTTCTAGAGATTATACCCCCTCAAATGCCAGCAAATTGCTAGTTGATTGTTTTGAAAAAAATAATCTCCCATGCGGGGCAATTTTATCAGTTCCAGATGAAGAATTGTCTAGTTATGGCGTAGTCGAATTAGATGGTGAATTGATTAAGAATGTTATAGAAAAACCTCAATCAGGTTTTGCCCCATCAAATTTTGTGTTATGCGGTAGATATATTTTCACTGATGATTGTAAGAAATTGTTGAATGAAATTTATACTGTTGAAAAGTTTGGAGAATTACAATCTATTGAACTACAAAAACACTGGATGAACGGCGATGGATTTATCGGGGTTAATCTGGATGGATTTAGTTGGTATGATTCAGGAAATCCATATTCTTGGTTACAGGCTCAGGTTGACCATGCTTTACAGCGAGATGATTTATCTAAACAATTTTCAGATTGGTTAAAACTTAGAATCAAAGATTAACGCTGACCAGGTTTCCAAAATGAGAGAGGTATTGGAGAAGTCCTCTGCGCGCATCTCAAAGCTAGGTGATCTGCTCTTTCATTCCACCGATGTCCGCGATGTGCTTTAACATGCTCCCACTCTACGTCCCTAATGGATGAAACCTCGATCCACAGTTTTTGTAAGGATTCAACTAGTTTTTTATTTGCTTTAGGTTTCCATTTTCCAGTTGCAAGATTTCCAGCGTACAGAGAATCAGTTCTGATTACAGCAGGTATATCGCTACCTTCGATTAATAGCCATCTCAGTGCTTCAGCGAATCCTGATAGTTCTGCTGTATTATTAGAACCGACCGCAGCTCCGAGATATTTTTTATCTGATGGAGAAGTAACGACATTTCCGAATAATTCTTCAACGATCTCACCATTTCCTTTACCTAACCCATTATCGCCAGATACAACTACTAAGCCCCAGGCTGCGGGGGTATTTTGGTCAACATTTTGATTTTCTAAGCATGAACCATCAACATAAATACTGATCATTTCAGAACGATTCAATACACTCACTCGCCAATTTCAGCCTTATATTGGCTTGCATCCATCAATGATCCAACACCATCTGGATTATCTAATTTCATTTTAACAATCCAGCCATCTCCATAGGGGCTTGAGTTCATCAATTCTGGTGCATCTTCCAACTCTTCGTTTACTTCAATAATTTCGCCGGCTAGCGGAGCAAAGATTGGTGATGCCGATTTTACAGATTCCACAATCGCAAATTCATCCATATCGCCCATAGTTTGGCCCACATCTGGAAGTTCGATATATACGATATCAGTCAAAGCATTTTGTGCATGATCGGTTATTCCGATTATAACTTGTCCCCCATCGACTTTAATCCATTCATGTTCTTTTGTATAGTATAAGCCTTCAGGAACCTCACTCATATAACCATCACCTATACTAGCGTATAGAAGGCAATTCTTCAATGTTCGTGATAATATAGCATTTATTCTTGCTCAAGTTCTTTTTCCAGAACCTGCGATTCAAGTTTTGCCCATGCGTTTCCGACTGCTGAATCTTGTTCGATTTCATTGATTTCCTTCTTTATTCTCTCTACCAATTCATTCTCGGTTTCATTTGGGTAAATACTTCTTAAAAAATTATAATCTCTTCCTAAAGAATAAGCCACAATAATTGAAATTACAGCTAGTAAAAGAAAGATATGACCTATGCCTAAAGTTGTAATTTCCATTCGACCTTCGAGTAGACCAAAACCACAAGT
>MDTE01110580.1_pt1 | contig 18518 bp, 18 predicted proteins | sample 811231 | NCBI WGS metagenome assembly MDTE01 (sample SAMN05326651, study PRJNA326480) | marine metagenome | isolation source: seawater | place: Indian Ocean: Red Sea | collected 2010 | reverse complement strand
TTTGTAGTTAGATCTTGATAAATTTAACGCTGAACAGCCATTCTGAAATCGAAGCTTCTCTAAAGATTTACTGATTGCTTTAGATAGATAATTATCAATTTGTCTTTTTATCATTAGAATACTTTTCTATACTCGAAATTAAAAAATTTTTACTCGCTTCAATCCATTTATCTAATTTTAAACATATTTCATCATAGTTAATTTTATCATTAAAATCAGAACTACTGATTATTTCTCTATTATTTAAGTTTAATTCATCAATAAAATGATTTATTTTATTTTTTCTTATAGGATCAACCGAGTACCAAAAATTTTTTTTTAATTTTACGCTAAACATAATACCATGAAACATCGATGTAAAAACTTGGTATGCATTTTGAATTATCTGAAAAAAATCTCTTGGATCTAAGTCAATTAAGTTTTTATTTACCCAACTATTCATATATCCAATTGAAACAATTGTTAAGTTATTTTTCTTGCAATGAGCTTTGATTTTTTTAATTTGTTCAATTGAAAAAATTGTACCGTATACCACTGCATAATTATATTTTGGAATTTTATTGGAAATATTATTTATTAATACAGAAGGGGTGCATAGTAAAGTTGGGTCAACAACTATTTGAGGTTTTATATCCAAAAGTTTTTCTATAAATGCACTAGTATTAGAGTCTCGAACAGAAATAATAGAAAATTTTTCTAACTCTTTTTTTATAATTGTTTTTTCGTTATCATTTAAGTTTTCAAACTTAGATATTCCTATACTAGGAGCATATGAAATTTTCTTTTGTTGATTTTCTTTTCCAAAAAAAATTGGGTCAAATCCAAAATATGAATTTTTGAAATTCCATATCTCGTCACTTCCATAAATACAAACTTCATTATTATCTCTAATTTTGTCAATATTGTATTTAGGTTTTTTCAAATTAAGTTTTTTTTTCCAAATACTCATGTTAATATTTTTAAGTAAAACATTAAAAAATTTTTTTGGTTTTTTTGTAATAAGCGGCCTATATATCTCCTTAAATATCAAATCTTTTGGTTGATATAAGCAATATGATACTGTTGAATTTAAATTTTCTTCTATGAAGCTTTTTAAACATAAGCTTTGAATTGCCGCACCAAAATTATTTGTATAGTAAAAAGTAAAAATCTTTATTTTCATTTTAAAAAAATTGTTTATTTATTTCTTTCATTTGTAGGCACAAAAACGCCTTCGATATTTTTTTTGTCTTGAGGAATTTCAATATATATTTCGTTTTTTTTTAAAAACTTTATATATTCATCAGATACTTTATGATTAAATAATCCATCCTGTTTTCTGTGGTTAAAATGATAATCTAAATAATTAAAAGAATGTTTATTTTTTATTCCAAATGCGAAAAAAAAAGCCATTTTTTTTTTAATTGATGGTGATGGGCTATGCCATAGCTTTGCATTAAAGAAAATACAATCGCCAGGATCATTATGAATATTTACTCCTACATATTTTGCTAAAAACTCTCTTAACTTTAAAATAAAATTAACCTTTGAATTTTTTAACCTATTATGAATAAATCTTAAGCCCTCTTGAAAAGTATATCTTCTATTATGAGATTTAGGTATTACATTCAGGCATGATTTAGTCTCTTCATAAGATTGTAAATAAATACCAACTCTGACGACATTATACTCCTCACTTTTGTCCCAGTCTGGTCCAACACCAAATTTTCTGCATGGATTATCTCTATGCCAAGAGTAATTATAATCATTTTTGTATAAAAAACTAAAATCATGCAAAAAATATATGTCTTTTCCAATTATATATCTCAAATTATCTAAAAGTTTTCTATTTGTTATTACTTCCCATAAATTTTTATAATTATCCAAACCATGATCATATTCATCTTGGCCTGGCTTCATATCTTCAGAAATTTTAATTATTTCATCTCTAAATTTTTTTATTTCTGCATTACTGAAAACTTTTCTGAATATACAAAAACCGTCCTCTTTAAATTTTTCTTTATTTGTCTTTTCAAAATTTTTCATTCTACATTTTCTAAAATATTACTATTTAACATTTTTATTTATAAAACATATTGAGCTAAAAGGACTTTCACCATAATAAGTATTCACAATGTTATCATTTCCATAGACATTTTTTAAGAACTCTTTATCTAGAATTGAATGTTCAAAATATTCCTTTTTACTAATTTTAGTAAATATTTCTCCACAAGTAAACTGGGTGTAAAAGAAGAACTGTTTATCATTTTTATGATTATAATCTCTAGTCTCACCAGTTATTAAATCATCTAATTTAAAATCTTCAACCACATAGTACCCTTTATCATTTAAAAGAGGGTAAAAATTTTTAAGATTAGTTGTAACACCCAATTGGTCATGTAAAGAATCATCAATTATAATATCAAATGATAATTTTTTTTTCTTAAAATTATTTATTTCTTTTTGAGATAAAATATCTATCTTAAAATAATTATACTTTTTACTTTTATAAAATAATTTATAATTATCTTTTAAATCAATTCCATAAAAATAAGAATTTGAAAAATAATTAAAAAAAGCTGCGAAAGAATGGCCATTTGCAACACCAATTTCTAAAATATTCAATTTTTTTTCACGAAGTTCTGAAAAGTGTTTTTCGTAATATGGAGTAAAATTCAATCCTAATTGATAATCAAATTCATGCAATTTTTCTCTATTTATCCACTGGTAATAATTTTTAAACCTATTCCTAAAATTTGGAACTTTATTTAAAATATAATAAGTTTTTTTTCCATCTAAAGTACCTTTATCAGTTCCAAATCTTATAAAAAGATCATCTAAACATTCTTTGTTATATCTATTTTGCAATAAATCTAAATCAATTTTATTGCCTCTTAATAAAAATTTTTTTATTTTTATAATTGATAATAAGATCCCATCTTTTTTAAATGAAAAAAAAATTCTTTTTAACAGATAATTAATTCTATTATTTATTTTTTTCATATTACTTTATTAATTTTCCGTTTTTTAATTCATATACTTTATCACATTTATCATAAAAAAATTTCTGATGAGAAACAATAATTATAGTTTTTGAACCTTTATTATTATAAACATCCTCAAAAATTTTTTTTTCTACCTCCTTGTCAAGTGAATTAGTGGCTTCATCAAAAATTAAAATTTCAGGATCTCGATATAAAGCTCTAGCGATACCAATTCTTTGTTTTTGCCCCCCAGAAATTTTATTACCCATATTACCAAGATTTGTTTCAATGCCATTAGGTAAAGAATACACAAATTCATCTAATCTAGATTGACTTATAACTTTTTCAAGTTTGGTTTGATCATAATCTTTTTCATTAACACCAAACGCTATATTTTCTTTTAAGCTTTCGTCTAACAAATAGACATTTTGAGGTATGTATCCAATTTTTGTTTGCCATAAGTTAATATTCTTTGAAAGTTCAAATTCATCAATTAATATTTTGCCTTTGTCTGGGTCCAAAAAACCTAACAATAAATTTATTAATGTAGTTTTACCAGATCCAGATTGTCCAGAAAAGCCATAAATTCCACCTTTTTCAATCTTTAGATCAATATCATTTAAAACATTTTCTTTTTGTCTATCGTACTTGTAGCTAACATTTTTAAACTCTATTCTTTTATTAAACAAAAAATTTTCACTTGATATAATTTTTTCCTTATACGATTTAATTTTTTGTGAATTTAAAATTTGATCACTTATTACATCAAGAGACGGTGAATAAAACTTGATTGTATTTATGGAACTTACAATGTTGTTAAAAGCTGGAATAAATCTTACACAAGCTACCGCCATAAGGGATAACAACGGAATAAATGTAGAAATAGGATATTTAAAATAAAAAAAGCTTAAAGTAAATATTGTAATGATCCCAATAGCAAAAATTTCTAAAAATAATCTTGGTAACGATGTTGCTAAAAAATTGAAAAAACTTAATTCCTGTATTCGTTTCACACATGAGTTAAATATTTTTAAAAAAAACCCTTCAGATTTAGAAATTTTAATTTCCTTTAAAGAATTAAAGCTCTGATTAATGATTTTAATAATTTGTGAAGTTTCATTTTGGAGCATTTTACCCTTGGATTTGAGTTTATCTTTAAATAAATAATAAAAAATACCTAAAAATATCAAAAAAAGCATGAATGTTGAAAAATATATTTTAAAATTTACAATAAGCATTAAAGCCAGAATTGAAATCACAACTAAAGCTTCTCTAATTAATTTTAAAATTGACTGTATTAAATTAAATGTTAATCCAACATCCGTGTTAAGAATTCTAGTTATTTGAGATGGATTTGTATTTACATAAAATAAGTAATTCGAATTAATATAATGATTAAATAAAAAAGCACAGGTTATTTTATTGAATTGGATAATTATTCTCCCTTGAATATAAACGAAGAGTCCTAATAAAACATTTTTAAATAAAAAAATTAAAAATAAACAAAATGTTGAATATATTATAAATATATTTGTGTCATAATTAATTAGATAAGTTCTAAGGTTTTCTAATGGTATTTTGCTAATAAAGTTTGAAGGATCTGATACTAAAACTATATACAAAGGAATTAAACCAATTCCAATCATTTCAATAAAAATAACTAATATTATTATAAAAAATAATATGTAAAATTTTCTTTTATCATTAATTGAGAGAACTGTTGAAACTTTCTCAAACATTTTTTTTTTTTATTAAAAATTTGTCATTTATATAAAGATACTTCAATCCAGAATTTTTAAATGTGTGAATTACATTTTCTAAAGTTGAGCTAATAGGATACCCATGTAAATTTAAACTTGTATTGAGAACGGCTGGTATCCCTGTAATTTTATAAAAACTTTCAATAATTTCATAATACTTTACATTTTTCTCTTTATCTAAAATTTGAGGTCTAACAGATCCATCATATGGGTGTGTTCCAGATTTTATTTTTTTTAAATTTTTTGATATTGTATCAAAGCCAATTGTCATAAAACTGCAATCTAATTTCTTAGGATTTTTAAGTATTTGATGCTGTTTATCTTTCATCACAGATAAAGCAAATGGCATCCAAAAATCTCTATTTTTTATCGCCTCATTAATTTCTTGAATAACATCAGGCTTTGAGGGATTAGCAATAATACTTCTATTTCCTAATGCTCTTGCACCAAATTCTTCTCTTCCTCTAGCGACACCGATAACATGCCCGTCAGAAAGTAATTTAGCTATATGATTAGATTTAATATTTTTTTTAATTAACAAACTTCTATCTTTAGTTGGTAAATATTTTTTTTCATCATTTTTATCAATATTTATTCCAAGATATATATTTTTTAAGGGTTTAGAATTTGATTGCTCTAGATAATAACACGCACCAGCGCATAAAGACTCATCTGATCCAGATGGTGGAACAAATATTTTATCTACAAATGGTAATTCAGAAATCACTTTATTCATTTTAATATTCATAGAAATTCCTCCACTTAATGCAAAGTTTCTAATTTTATATTTTTTATGAACTTGTTTTACCAATTCGGTTACTGTTTTTTCTAAAAATATCTGCAAACCACCTGCAATATTATCAAACCTATATTTTTTAAAACTTTCTTCTAAGTAACCATAAAGATCTTTGGGACGATTGTTATGAATTACCTTACAATTTTTTACTTTTAGAATATTTTTAAAAACATCTTGGTATACTTTATATGCGTATTCATATTTTGCATATGGTGCCAAACCCATAACTTTAAATTCATGCTCATGTGGTTTCATTGACAATAAAAGTGTTGTAAAACTATAAATTCTTGCAAGATCAGATGTCTCAGTCCTAGCAACCTCTTTTAATATTTTTTTTGAATTTCTTGTTATCCATACTGTCTGATTTGAAGTATCTCCTTCACTATCTAATGTAAGGACACAAAAATTTTTTTGATATCCTTTTACTGAGCCAAAATAAGCATAGTGAGCGTGACAAGTATGATGATCTAGAAAATGAATATTTTTTCTATCCAATTTGAAAATTTTTTTAACTGCTAATACTTGTTCTTCTTGAAAAAGCTTAGTATTAAACCAATTTTTTTTTATCTTAAACTTTTCCATATTCATATTTGTTTTGAGCTTATTTCTTTTGTCAGCCAACATTGTTCTAATATATTTATCTACTGATAAACCTTTAAATTTTCTGGAATAATATTTTTCTCCATAATAATCTTTATAATCTTGAATAGTAAAATAATGTGCTGTTGGATTTATAAATTCAAATGGTCGATTAAATTCAGTGCTAAAAGCAATTTTGTGAACTTGAAGCTTATTTTTTTTTAGATAAGAGTTAATATATTCAAGTGACAATTTTGGAAAAACCCATGGGTTTTTGAACTGAAGAAATCTTTCCTCTTGGCAAATTAATTTTATTTCACCATCGATCATCAAACTTGCACTAGAATTATGACTTAAATTTATTCCAATACAATTCATATTATCTCTATATTATTAAATTGAGGTCCAACCACCATCGACTAGCATAGTTGTTCCAGTTACGTATGTAGAAGCATTTGAAGAAAGAAACAGGCAGCAAGCTGCAATTTCTCTAGTTTTGGCCAATCTTCCAAGTGGTACTTTTGTTTTATAATTTTTAATAAAATTTTTATTTTTACTATTAATTTTATCTAATACCCCACCTGGACACAGGCAATTAACTCTTATATTTTTTGGCCCGTAATACGAAGCCATTTGTCTGGTGTAATTTACTATACCCCCTTTTATAACAGAATAAGTGATATTCTCTTTCATATTAGTATTTTTATAAATAGATAAATCTTGTCCAACTAATCCATAAATTGATCCTAGCAAAACTATTGATCCTTGTCTTTTTTTTTTCATTTTTTCCGCTATCAATCTAGAAATTAATACATAAGAATTTAAATGGATGTCCAAATTCATTTTATAACTTTCTATTGTTAAAGCATTAAAATTATTTTTTACCCAATCTTTAGTTTTTGGATAACTACAATTAATATAAATATCTGGAACCCCATATCGATCTATCAATTCTAAAATTTTATGAGAAGAACTTTTATAATCAGTTAGATCTATTATTTTAGAAATTAAATTTTTATGTTTAATGTTAGATTTTTTTATATCAAGATTAATTACCTTAGATCCTTTAGATAAATGAGCCAATAATATTTCTCTGCCTATTAAACCTGAGCCTCCAACTACAAAAGTTAATCTATTTTTTAAATCAAAAAGAGATTTATAGTATTTCATTTTTTTCATAATTTATTTTTTTAACTTCACTCCACTGTCCAACGTCAACCCAATTTTTATCCTCGATAGGATAAAGACCTATTTTTAATTTCTTTTTTTTAATCAAGTTTATAAGTTCATTAAAATCTATCTTTTTATTTGTTGGCATTATTTTTAGGACTTTATCTTTAATAATATAAAATCCTGTATTAACTAAATAATTTTTTTTTGGTTTTTCTATTATTTTTGTTAAATAGCCTTTTTTTTTTGATTGAAATACTCCATAAGGAACTTCAATACTTTTAAGTGACGCAACAACAGTTATATAATTTTTTTGAATTTTATGAAAATTTAAAATTTCATCAAAATCTGCTTTTAAAATAGTATCGCAGTTGATCACAAATATATCTGTATTTATTTGTTTTTTTATTAAACTCAAGCTCCCAGAAGTGCCCAAAGGTTTTTTTTCTTCAATATATTTTATTTTAATTTTTTTTTCTGATTTTAATTCTTCTAAATATGCTTTTATCAATTTAGACTTAAAATTAACTGAAATTAAAAATTTATTAAATCCTTTATCAAAAAAATTATCAATAATATGCTCAAGTGCAGTCTTGTTTCCTATTGGTATTAATGGTTTAGGCAAAACCTCAGTAAATGGTTTAAGTCTGATACCTTTCCCACCTGCCATAATTACAACTGAATTTTTACTAAATTCTTGGTTTAAATTTTTATTTAAATTGAAATCATTTTTAGTTAACAAATCAACAATCTCATTTTTACTATTAATTACTGGCACAATACCAATGTATGTAAACTGGTTATTTTGAACTAATTTTTTTTTTGCCTCTGTTAAAGAGTATTTACCCTCTCTCAAAAAAATTATTTTTTTTTTGTTTGAAATCTTTGACACAGGGTCCGTTAAGTTAAACCCCTTCAATAATCCTCTTCTTATATTTCCATCTGTAATTGTTCCTTTTAATATTTTTTTATTATTTATTACAATCAAACACTTATGGTAATTTTCATTAATTTTTATAAGAGCATCTTTAATTGTCTCTTTTTCAGTAATTATTAGATTATTAAAATTTTTATTTATTATTTTCATAAACTTTAAATCTATCGCCTTTTTTAACTGATCCAAACCATTCAGTTACTCTAATATTTGAGTCTAGTGTTTTTACAATAAAATAATGCTTTTTTTTTCTAATAACAGTGCCTGCTTTATTATCATTTTTTATAGTAAGAAATTTACTACTACATTTATTAATTAATATCATTTTTCTTCCAATAAATCCTCTTGCCATTACAGAAGGTTTACAAATACCTCTTATTAAAGAAAATATTTCTCTAGATTTTTTATTCCAATTTATTAATTCATCACCTTGTCTTCTGCGTCTAAAATAAGAGCCTATTCTAGATACTTTAGACTGTTTATATGAATAATCTTTTTTATCCAAAACCAGCTTAATGGCTTTTAATAAAAGTTTAGAACAATTTATTATCGCGATTTTCAATAAAGTTTCAAAATTATCTTTATCTTTTATGGGAAATTTTTTTTTTATGATTATGTCTCCAGTATCAACATTTTTATCTAAAAAATGAACTGTAATTCCAAAATATTTTTCATCATTTACTAAAACCCAGTTAAGGACTGATCGTCCCCTATAAAATGGAAGGTCTCCCGCATGACAATTAATAATTTTTTTCTTATATTTTTTTATATAAACATCTCCGAAAATTTGATCATATGACATTGACACTAAAAGATCACATTTAAATTTATCAATCTCATAAAAATTTTTTTTAAGATTGATATTTTTTTTTATCAAAATTTTTATCTTATTTTTTTTTGCAATTTTTATTAAGTTTTTATCTGGATTAAAAAATCTTAAACAAACAAAGGATACTTCATAATTCTTAATTCTTAATAATCTTTTCAAGCTCTCCTCGGCCCAGGCACCATCTCCAAAAAAACCTATTTTCTTCATTCTATAAATTTGAGCTACTTGGTATATTGATTATTCTTTTTTCTAAATTATTTGCACAACTCAACTTCATTCTTGGAAAGTTATTCAAATATTTATTTTTTGATAATATTTTCCATACTGGTCTTAATTGTATATTATTTTTAGCAGCTTTCTTTAAAAGTTTGATAATAGTTTTTTTATCTGCTTTTTTTAAAATTAAAGCATTCAACCAGTAATTACTCCTCGCATACCTTGGTTCTTGTAGTATTTCAAAATCTTCAAAATTACTAAATAAAAATTTATATTTTTTAAATAATTTTCTTTTATTCTTTAAAAATAATTTCAAATTTTTTATTTGAGCAATACCTAAATTTGCATTTAAACTTGGCATTCTAAAGTTAAAACCAAGCTCATTATGAGAATAATCCCAAGAATATTTTTTTACTCTTGAGTTTCTAGAAATATGATTAATCTTTTTTGCTATCTTTGAATTATTGGTTAAGACAGCTCCACCGCCGCCCGTAGTAATAATCTTATTTCCATTAAAACTTAAAACTCCTATATGTCCAAAAGTCCCTAAATGTTTATTTTTGTAAAAACTTCCCAAAGCTTCAGCTGCATCCTCAATTAAAATTAAATTATATTTTTTACTTATTTTCCCAGCCATTTCCAAATCACACGGATGACCAAAAACATGTGTAACGACTATTGCTTTAATGTGTTTTTTTGTTTTTTTGTTAAAATATTTTTTATTTTTTTTGATTGCGATTTTTTTTAAATAAATATCTAATTTTTTAAAATCAACCCCCAAAGATTTTTCCTCTACATCTATAAAATGAGGTGATCCACCTACATTAATCGTGGCATTAGCACTTGCAATATAGTTTAATGCAGGTATTAGAACCTCACAATTCTTCCCAACCCCAGCTGTGTACAATGATAATTGCAAAGCTGATGTCCCATTGATGACAGATATTGCATATTTGGTTTTTGTTATTTTTCTTATTTCTTTTTCAAATTTACTGGTTTCTTCACCATAAGTTGAGACTGATTTGTTTCGTATAGAGTTTGATAGAAATTTTATTTCTTGACCACAAAAATTTGGTTCATGAAGTCTTTTAGATTTATTTTTAGTAATTTTACTAATTATACTGATAGTTTTATTTATATTTTTTGAATTCATAATATTATTTTAGTAACTGACTAACTATTTTAAAATCCAATTCATCATCAATATCAATAGACCTAGATTTTGGCATAACAAAAATACTCGTTTTATTTTGAATTAACTTTTTATTGTTAATCAATGAATTTCTTTTCCAAATATAAATTGAAGCATTTAAGTCGTAAGTAATTGGTGTATCTTGACGTCTTAAATATTGTTTTTTATTTCTTTTTACTAATTGTACTTTTGAATTTTTAATCTCAACCATATTAAAGTAGGGACTTCTAGCAGAATTCGTGACTGAAAATAAATTTGTACTATTAGATTTTAAAAATTTTTTATAAGCTTTTTTAATATCACTAACTGACCTTAATGGAGAGGATGCGTCTAAATCGATAACATAATCATATTCAATATTATATTTTTTTTCAGCATAAATTAAGGCATGTTTAATAGCTTCAATTTTTCCACTTTTATCATTAGATAAAATTTTAGGTCTTTTAACTAAATCATTAGCACCAAATTTTTTACAAATACTCAAAAATTTTTTAGAGTCGCTAGAAATAAAAATATTTGAAAAAATATTCGTTTTTTTGGCTGCTATATAAGAATAATATACAAGTGGTTTGTTATTTATTAATTTTATATTTTTATTTTTAACTCCCTTTGATCCACTTCTTATACAAATAGTACATAGAATTTTTTTTTTCATGAAATGTTCTGATCAGTTTTAAGATTTTTTTTCGCTTTTTTGTTAATGTAATATTTAAATTTCATTGGTGAAATCCCATTTGCAGGTCTTTTTGCAGTTAACATGGAATATTTGATAATTTCGCCCTTTACTATATTTTTTTTTGCGACAAGACTTTTCCTTACTGAAACTACATTTTTTTTCTCACAGGATTGAATAGATTTTATGTTTTGACCCAACATAATTTCCGTTTCTCTTATTTTTTCTACATAAGCTTTAAGTTGTTTTGGATTTAAAGAACATTTGTGATCTGGTCCTTTTAATTTATTATCTAAAGTAAAATGTTTTTCTATAATTTTAGAATTTTTAGATACTGCTATAGGTGCAGCATCCAAACCAATTGTGTGATCAGAAAAACCACAAGTGAGTTTCAATTTATCTTGCATAGTTTCTAGAGCACTTAGATTCAGATATTTTTTTTCAGTAGGATAGTCACTAACACAATGAAGAACAAATAACTTATTCTTTATAAATTTTAGCCTTTTTGAATTAATTATTTTTATTTTTTTATTTTTAAAAGCGTAAATTTTTATTTTTGAAATTACATTAATCGCATCCGTAATTTCTTTTAAATTACTCATCCCTGTAGATAATATGACTTTTGATTTATTTATGTTAATAGCATTTAGTAAAAAATGATTTGTGATCTCTCCTGATGGAATTTTTATTACTGAGTTTTGAAAATTTTTTTTATAAAAATTTAATGAGTTTTCATCAAATACAGAACACATAAAATCAATTTTTTTTTTTTTACATAATTTAAATAATCTAAAATATTCTTTATCTTTTAGTTCTAAATTTTTTAACATTCTAAATTGCGACATTTTTTTTTTTAGATTTTTAAATTGATATGGTGCTAATTTTGCGCTCTTTTTTGATAAACTTGATGCATTAAAAATTTGAAATTTTACTGAGTCAACACCACAATTTTTTGCAATTTTCACAAGTTTTTCTGCAATCTTATATTTGCCATTATGATTAACCCCAATTTCAGCAATTATATATGTATTATTTGTTATCTTATTTAACATCATAAAATTTTTTAAATGCTTCTTTTTTTTTTGAAACTATTTTTTTGCATAATGAAATCATTTTTGAAGATACATCTTTTTTAAAATATGGATTCTTAAATTTTATTTTTTTTAACTTTAAAATTTTTGAAATATTTTTTGTGATATGTTTTTTCTCTAAATTACATTGAAAAACACTCGGCCCAAAAACTCTTCCTAATTGGCGATTTCCAATATTTAATGTTGGTGTTCTTGCACTTGGTGCTTCTAAAATTCCACTTGAAGAATTTCCTATAATTATATCAGAACTTTTTAAAATACTAAAATACATGTCTGAACCAAGAGATTTGATTAATCTAAAATTTTTATTTTTTTTTTTTTTAAATTCTTTAATCTTTTTAATAAAATAATTTGCTCCAGTATCTGCATTATTATAAGTGAATACAAAATTAATATTATTAATTTTTTTTAAAGAATTAAGAAATATTATTATTTGTTTTTTGATCGATATTGAGCTTCTTGTTTCTGGATGAAACGTAATTAATGCTATCTTATAATTTTTATTGAGATTAAATTTTTTTATTATTTCTTTTTTGTTGAGTTTATGTGCATTAGAAAAATTTTCTACTCCTAAAGCTCCAGTTATATAAATCTTTTTTTTATCTTCGCCTAGTTGGATGAGTCTTTTTTGATAATCTGTATGGGATACAAAATGATAATTTGATAATTTAGAAATAGAATGTCTCAAACTATCATCAAATGCTCCACTTGTAACTTCTCCACCATGTATGTGAATTATTTTTTTTTGAAGAAAAAAACCTGCTATTGCAAAAATAAAAGCTTCGTATCTATCACCCAAAATTATCACCAAATCACTTTTTGATATTTTAACAAATTTTGAATATTCTAGTAAAGATTTTGACATAAATTTAAGCAGAGAATAATTATCAAATGAAATCGGTCCTTTTAAACTTTTATATTTAATTGTATTTTTGTCTTTTATTATTTCTTTGTAAGTGTATCCAAACTTTGAGGAAAAATGACAACCGCCTGCACAAATTTCAACATTAAAATTTTTTTTTAATTTATTAATTAAATTTTTAAGAATTCCATAATCTGCTCTACTGCCAGTAAAAACTAAAACTTTTTTCTTCATTTGTTATCTTCTAGTTCTTTTCTCAATTGATCATACTCCTTTGATTTTCTTTTTATAAAATTTATAGTTAGGTTGGTTTTTTTTGAAATTCCTTTTGGTGTGAGTATGTAAACATACTTAATTTTATCCTTATTATTTTTAAAATTTTGAATTTTTATTAAACCTTTCGATTTGAGAGATTTAACTAAATAATTTAATTTTCCCAAACTTACTTTTAAATTTTTAGCTAATTTTCTTTGATTTTGATTTGGATTATTATAGATGCTTCTTAAAACAGTTAATATATCATCATTATTTTTTTTCATGTTCAAACTTTGAACATTATAACTTAAATTATAAATATAATCAATTAAAAGTAATTTTTTTTTATATATTTTATTATTTCTTTTTCACCTGATCTAATTAAGTGAGAACCTCCATATGTTTTTAAATATTTATTATAATTTACTTTTTTTAATTTATTCTTTTTTATTTGAATTATATTTTTTTCAAGATTATCATCTATGTTTATACTTTTTAATTTCAAAATATCTTTATACAAATCAGAATTATATCTTTTTCCATAAAAAATTTTTGACCTTAGACAAATTATTTTTTTTTTTAAAAAAATAGCATCTACTATTGCACTAGTGTCAAAAAACAAAATTAGATCAGATTGAGTAATTAATTCCTGTGTTTTAAATTTTATTATTTGAAAATTTTTTAAATAATTTTTTACTTTTTTCAAATTTGCCAATGGATGAATAGAAACGATAACCTTTTTTTTTTGTGTTTCCTCTAATTTTTTTAATAGTAATGAAATTTTTAAATAATGAGTTTTAATATCCTCATCTGATATTTTGGTAAATTTCATTTGCCTATAATCAGGCTCCATATCTAAGAATAAAATTATTTTTTTTGATATTTTTTTTTTATTTATTGTTGATAGGTTTCTACTAGAGGTAGTAACCATTTTTTTATAAATTGTTGGTCTTTTAAAATATCTTTTTTTCCTATTTTTATCAAAAGCATTGGTTATTTTTTTATTGCTTTCAAATCTAACATCTATTTTTTTAAAAATTCCTAATTCATAAAAAATTGGTGTTAGTTTTCTTGGTAAATAATATACAAATAATTCATAAATAAATCTTAAGTTATATTTCATAAAATAATAAACTGAAGCTTGCAAATTACCCGTATTAGCTATCATAAACTGAGTTATATTTTTTTTATTTAAATTAAAATTGATTAAATAATCATTAAATCCTTTACCGGTATTGTTTATTAATAATATTTCATCATTATCTATAAAATTGTTAAATTCTTTTATAGATTTAGGATTAAATATTTTAAAATTTGATAAATTTTTTATTTTTTTTGGTGAGAAATTTTTGCTTTTCAAATTAATTATCTTAAGATAATCTGAATTGACAAAATAAATATTTGTAAACTCTTTATCAAATTCTGTTAATAAGTTTCTCCAGGCGTTTAGGTATAATTCAATGTCATCAAATGAAAGTAAAAAAACAATCTTCTTTTCAGTCATTATATGTGATAATTTTTAGAGGAATAATTTTTGTGTATTTTATTTTTAACAAACCAATCTATTGTTAATTTTAATCCTTTTTTAAAGCCATCCTTTCCATCAAATTTTGGTTGCCATCCTAATAATTTTTTTGCTTTTGAAGAATCGGCGGATAATCTCATAACTTCACTTTTTTTTGGTCTTACTCTGTTTTTGTCAATAATTATTTTTTTTTTAATTTTTGTAATACTGCTAACTTCATATACAATATCTTTAATTGAAACATTGTAAGATGTTCCTAGATTTATTTGTTCACCAATAATTCTTTTACTTTTTAGTGCAAGGTAAAATCCGTCTGTTATATCTTTTACATAATTAAAACTTCTTTTTGTTGATAAATTACCTAAATTTATTGATTTCAATTTTGGATCTAAAGTTTGACTAATAATTGTTGGTATAATAGCTCTTAAAAGTTGTCTTGGGCCAAATGTATTGAATGGTCTAATTACGCCAATGGGTAAATCAAAAGACTTATTAAAAGAAATTGCCAACTGATCACCTGCTGTTTTAGTTGCAGCGTAAGGTGATTGAGCAACTAGAGGATGTTTTTCATTAATCTTTGAACTTTGAGCAGTTCCATAAACTTCGCTCGTAGATGTGTGAATAATTTTTTTTTGGTCATTTTTACATGCATTCATTATATTTAATAAACCCTTGATGTTAGTGTCTACATAACTTTCTGTAGCTTCATATGAGTAAGGTATTCCAATTAGTGCTGCTAAGTTGACAACTGATTTACAATTATTTACTGCTTTGTTTACACTTTCAAAATCTCTTATATCGCCGAAACAAATTTCTACGTGATTTAAAATTTTTTTATCTAAATCATTTAACCAACCAATTTGATTAAACGAATTATACTGAACAAAGGCTTTGATAGAACAGTTTTTTTTTACAAGACTTTCAACCAGATGCGATCCTATAAACCCTTCAGAACCTGTTATTAAAATCTTATTTTTCATAATTTATGATTATTAGTTGTATTTTGCATAATTAATTTGTATTTACTAGTCTAAATTTTTTTATTAATATGTTCATTTTTTGAACATAAACTAATTATTTATGAATATAAAAAATATTTTTTGGTGTAAGAGTTGTCTTAACATGTCAACAAGGCCAAGGATTGAAATTGATGAAAAGGGTAATTGTAATGCCTGTAATTGGGTAAATGAAAAGAAAACTTTAGATTGGTCTAAACGAGAACAAGAATTAAAAAAAATAATTAAAGATGCAAAAAGTTCTTCCACATATGACTGCTTGGTACCTGTTAGTGGAGGAAAGGATGGAACATTTGTTACACATCAATTAAAAACAAAATATAATTTAAGACCTTTGTGTATTACTATTAAACCTGCGATGGAGCTTGAGATTGGAAAAAAAAATCTTGAAAATTTTATAAAAGAGGACATTGATCACTTACATATATCTCCAAGCTTAAAATCTATGTCGGTGTTGGATAAAATTGGATTTTTAGACTATGGACAAGGATATTATGGGTGGATGACAGCAGTACACTCTGCAATAGTTAGAATAGCATCTAGTTTGAAAATAAATTTAATTATGTACGGAGAAGATGGAGAAGTTGAGTACGGAGGAACAACTAAGTATAAATATGAGCCTTGTTATGGCATAGAGCATATGAAGGAAGTCTTTCTTAATAATACATATGAAGATGTTATAAAAAAATCTAAATTAAGTGAAAATGAAAAATTTTGGTTTTCATTTCCTGAGGATTATTCGAAAGATATAAAAATTACTCATTATAGTTACTTTGAGAACTGGAATCCCTACCAAAATTATTTGCTTGCCAAAGAAAAATACGGTTTGGAAGATTTGGTGGCATCTAACACGGGAACATTTACAAATTTTGCACACAATGATCAAGCTTTAAGTGCATTACATTATTATCTAATGTATATAAAATTTGGATTTGGAAGAGCTACACAAGATGCAGGTATTGAAATAAGGCGTGGAGCAATGACTAGAGACCAAGCTATTAATTTAGTAAATTTATATGATGGAATTTTTCCAGAGGAACATGTTGACAAATATTTAAAATATTTTGGAATTAGTGAATCAATGTTTTTTGAAAACATAGATAAATGGGCGAATAAAGAATTATTTGAAAAAAAAAATTCTGGTTGGAAACCAAAATATAAAATAATTTAATAAATGAAAGAAGTAGCAATAATTGATTATGGGGCTGGAAACATGGCTTCAATAATAAACTCTTTAGAATATTTGGGTAGAAAAGTTAAAATTTTAAAAGAAGCAACAGATATTCATTATTCACATATAATATTACCAGGTGTTGGGTCTTTTGGTAAACTTTCTGACAATCTTAAAAGATTGAATTTTGATAAATACATAAGAGAGAGTCTTAAGAAAGGAAGTTTTCTTTTTGGTATTTGTGTGGGAATGCAATTAATATTCGAACAAAGTGAGGAGTCACCAGGTAAAAATGGTTTAGGATTGTTAAAAGGAAAGTTTCAAAAAATTTTACCAGTTGAGAATAAATTTTTGCCGCTGCCGCATGTTGGTTTTAGCAAAATTAATAATTATAATGTAAGGCTTTTTGATAACATTCAGAACGAAGCATATTTTTACTTTATTCACTCTTATTTTCTTAAAAAAGTTCAAAAAAATGTAAAATATTGCACATCAGAGTATGGAGAGAAATTTGTTTCATTTATTGAAAAAGATAATATTTATGCTTCTCAATTTCATCCTGAAAAAAGTCATAAAACAGGCTTGGCTTTAATTGAGAACTTTTTAAAATTATAACTTTAAATGCAAAATAAAAGAATAATATTCGGTTTACTATACAGTAAAGACTATTTTCACTTAAGTAGAAATTTTAGATTACAAAAAGTAGGGGATATTGATTGGTTACAAAGAAACTATGCGTTTAATGAAACATGTCAATACATTGATGAATTAGCTTTTTTTTTAGTAAGTAGAAAACACGATAAAGAAGAAAAATCAAAGTTTTTTAAGAATATTAATATTTTAAGAAAAAAAATATTTTCTCCAATTATGATAGGTGGAGGCATTCAAGAATTTGAGGATGCTAAATTATGTTTTGAAAATGGAGCTGATAAAATTTTTATTAATAGTGAGTTTGAAAATATAGATTTAATAAATAAAATATCAGATACTTATGGAAGCCAATCTATATCAATTGTTTTAGATTATAGAAAAATTGATAGAGAGTATTTAGTATATACAAATTTTGGGTCCAAAAAAAATAATTTGAGTTTAGAAAAAAATTTTTTGAATTTACAAAGTAAAAATATTGGTGAAATTATTCTCCATTCTATAGATCAAGATGGAACAGGAAATGGTTTTGATTTAGATATATTCAAAAATCTGAATTTATCCTCAAAAAAGCCACTTTTATTAATGGGGGGAGCAGGAAAACCTATAAACATAAAAGAAGCACTAAATGAGAAATTTATATCAGGTGTAATTACAGCAAACTTATTCAATTTTATTGGTAACACGCTTAAAGTCACTAGAGAATTATGTAAATCTAATAAAATACAAATAGCAAACTTATTTTAATTTATGATGTGCCTAAAATTTTTGAGAATTTATTTCGTCTACCTTATTTTGTGCATTTTTAAAACTATTAAAGAAAAAATTTTAAATTCAA
>MDTE01155478.1_pt1 | contig 18520 bp, 20 predicted proteins | sample 811231 | NCBI WGS metagenome assembly MDTE01 (sample SAMN05326651, study PRJNA326480) | marine metagenome | isolation source: seawater | place: Indian Ocean: Red Sea | collected 2010 | reverse complement strand
GTCCAATGCACCAATTATAGCAATAGAGCATACATTATTAGCTGGTTGACCACCTAAGTTATGAGTTAATCCAATAGATGGATTTTTTAATTGTCTCTCACCTGCTCTACCCTGAAGCTGCAAATACATTTCGTAGAGCATTCTTAATCCTGAAGCACCAATAGGATGACCAAAGCACTTTAGCCCACCGTCAATCTGACAAGGTACTTTTCCGTCAGCATCATAAAAACCATCCATAACATCTTTCACAGCATTACCTTCTTCAGAAATAAATAGATCTTCCATAGTAACTAATTCTGTAACAGAGAAACAATCATGGACCTCCATCATAGAAACTTGTTCACGAGGTTTTGTTATATTAGCCTCAGCATAAGCTTTTTTTGCAGCAACTCTTACTGTATGGAAATATGAACCATCCCAACTATTGTGTTGATTCTCAAGACCATTAGAAACAGCTAATTGAAGAGCTTTTACTGAAATTATATTATCTTTGCCTAAGCTTTTGGCAATCTCAGGTGTTGTCACTATTGCAGCAGCTGCACCATCTGAAACACCACAACAATCAAATAAACCCAATGGTTCAGCAATCATTGGAGCATTAAGAACTTGCTCCTCAGTAACTTCTTTTTGAAGGTGAGCTTTTGGATTTTTTGCTCCATTTGCATGACTTTTTACTGAAACATGAGCAATAGCCCTTTTTAAGTCTTCTGCAGAAACACCATGTTTTGCTCTATAGGCAGAAGCTAGTTGTGCAAAATTTCCTGGTGCAGAACCAGATGGTCCGATTTGAGGAGTTAGAGTTCCATAATTGGTTGGTGATAAACCACCAAAACCTGTATCTTTAAGCTTCTCCATTCCAACAGCAATAGCAATATCAGCTGCGCCAGCAGCCACAGCATAAACAGCGCCTCTGAAAGCTTCAGAGCCTGATGCACAATAATTTTCTACTCGAGTAACGGCTATATTAGGAAGCCTTAATGCAATTGACATTGGAGTACCACCTTTTCCTGCTCCAATATCGTCAATGTGATGAGAAAACCAAGCAGCATCTAATTGATTTGGTTCAATACCTGCGTCTTCCATAGCTTCTACATAAGACTCAACCATTAAATCTTCTGGGCTTGCATCCCATCTTTCTCCAAACTTAGAACATCCCATCCCAAGTATCGCAACTTTGTCTCTAATTCCAGTAGCCATGAATATCTCCGTTTTTATTTAAAATTACTATATTATAAAAATTATAAAAATTAAACTGGTATTGCTTTCCAAAAATAACGTGTAAAACCTCTTATTTCATCAACAATTTTAACCCTGAAAACCATTTTTACATCCATACCAGAGTCAATATCACCTTTTTCAACATCAGTAAAATCAACCATTATTCTTCCGCCTTCTTCAAAATCAACTACGCCATAATGATTAGGTGGATTTACCGAAAATGATAGGTAATCTGCTGACCAAGATAATATTTTAGCTTTCTTTTCAGCAAATTTATAAGGTTCTTGAGTATTTAAATCTGGACTGTTCGGGCTAACTGAAATTGGGGATGCAGGATACTGAATTGTACCTGTTTTAGTACATTTACCACCTACAAGTCCCATAATAGCATCATTATGACGATAAAGAGTAGTTAAAGCAGTTTTACGGTCTTGCTCGCCTCTCATACCTTTTTCCCATTTTACCAAATCATTAAAAGTTAAATATTTCATATAATTATTTTCTTCAACACCGCTGTTAATTAAACTTTCGATGGTTTGTTCAGGTTTGAAGTTTTTAATATTATCTGTAGCTTCAAATAAAATAACATCTGAACCACCACCAAAACTACTGATAAGAATTTTATCACCTGGATTGGCTTTCTCTAGAATACTTGCAAACATTAATAAAGAATGTGCAGAACCTGTATCACCAGTGGATAATGCTAGGTTATCAACCACATTTTCTGGATTAATACCGCATTTTTTTGCAATCATTTGATCAACCCTAGGAAAAACACTAGGGAGAATAAAGTGATCTATGTCTGATCCAGAAATATTAGCTTTAGAAAATAATTCTTCTATAGCTTTAGGTACTATTTTTAAATACCCCTCATCCCTTATCCATCTTTCTTCCCAATTATAATCAAATTCTTCATTTGGCTGTCTAAAATGATCAATAAAATCAATGCTTAATGATGAACTATTAATGTATTTTGCTATTAAATCTTTGTTATCAACTGCAATAGCCACAGCCCCATCACCAAAATCAAGCTCTTGAGCACTTGCAGATCTTGCCTTTCTTTTATCAGAAGCTGAAACAATCGAATAACTACTGGAACCACTTTTTACCTTATCCAACGCCTGAATAAGGGCTGTTGTTCCTGATTTTAGTGAAGATGAAATATCTATACACGCCGTCTCTTCTTCTAAGGTTAATGCTGCTCTAATAATTCCAGAATTTAATCTATCCACAAAAGGCATAGTAGTAGATGCAAAAAAAAGACTATCAACATGAGATCTGTCGTCATCTTTACCAAGAACTCTTCTTATAGCCTCAACAGACATTGTTACACTATCTTCATCCCAATTTGCCATCGACCTGGTGCCTTTTCCCTTACCCATAAGGTTTGGAGCTATCCATGAATTTGCTTGGGCTACTGTTTTCTTTGAAAGTCTTAAACGAGGTAAATATCCTGCGATAGACGAAATTCCTACATCAGTCATCTTAATTTCTCATATTTTATAAATTTTACTTATTTTTTATAAATTTGCTCACAAATTTGAATTTGTTCATCAACAAAACCCTCAGTAAGAGCAACGGCGGCATTAAAGGACTCATATTTTCCATCAAAATATTCATCTGCAATTTTTCCTTGATCGGAAGCACTGCTTGTGATGCTTCTAACTTTAATAGTTTGAGATTCTTTTCCACCAGCGATTGAAACAAAAACACCATTGAAAAAATCGGGATGACCATTGCTTTGTATTTCTTTCTCTAAAGCAGCCATTGCTGACACAAAAGCATTAATATTTTCTTGTTTTACCTTAAATCTTCCTACAACCTCATGACCAGGGTCCAATCTAAATTCTTTAAGTGACTTCCAAATTGTATAATGTTTAAGAGATCTAAGTTTTGAAATCGGCCCTTTTGCTCCATATGGATCATATTTTAATGAACCAACCATCGCATCTTCAACACTGGAAAAGGCATTCCAAATCATCATTTGCCCAGGGTATTGATTACCTGACCTTGTTATGCAAACACCCGCATCTGAAGATCCGATAGTTTTAAATGCTTCAGTATTTTTCTTTAAAAAAGAAACATATTTATCAATATCAGCAGCAGATACATATAGTGAAGTAAATGCACCCTCTTGAGGCTTTATGTGGTCATCAGCAAATGTGGTGATAGAAAATGATAGTAGGAAAATAAAAAGAATTTTTTTCATATTAATACCCCGTTAATTTTAGCAACATAAATACAGCAAATTATTTCTAATAATGGAAGTTTTTTTTTAAATTTTAAATTTTTTAGCGTGATTTATAAATTCATCCCTAACTTGTGCGGTCTTAGTTTATTGGTACCCTTCTAGCTTTGCGCTTCTATAAGTCTTTCCGTTCTATAAAACTTGAAGAAACACCATGTAGCAAAAGCTGTTATTAAATGCCAAATTCCATGTGGCTGTATAAATGAGTCTGGATTACAATATTTGGTATCGGGATAGCCCTGAAGCCAGATTATAAAAGCCACAATATAACTTATCATTCCAAGAAAAAACCATGGGTTATAAGATCTCATCTTCGTCGGAGAACTATTTGATAATAAGGCTGGAAGCCAAAAAAGTATTATCCACCAATAATTCAGTATATCACTAAAAATATCAGTTGGAAAAATTCCAAAAATACTTGCTACTAAAAAACCTACAAAACCAGAATACCACTTATTTATTCTACCCCAGAATTTAAATAGGAATTCTGAAATAATCCATAAAGCAATTGAAACCCCGAATAAATCAAAGTTTATGCCCATATTTGTTCCAAAAAACCAACTCAATACAGAAAAAATTAAAACTATTGCTATGTAGGTAGAAAAAAATCTCTTTGTAGACCATTTGCCTAATTCTTTAAGATTAAATAACCAAGGAACGATTATATAGGTAACCATACTAACATTATCAATCCATTGTCCCCAGTATGAATGTGTGCCGTGCATCAAAAAAGATCCTGGTCCAAGGAAAATAACAACACTTGCATATAAAATTGAAATATTTGTTAATCCAGTAAAATCATTAGACACCTTTTTACTTTTGTCCTCATTTGATAAAATCCAAAACATTATTAGACCTGTAATCATAAAGCCTACATTACTAAAAGCATTTATGGGTTCACGAAAAATACTAGAACTAACCCTTTCACACCAACGAGAAACGTCACCAACTGATAAATTCGGTTCTAAAGTTATAATCAATCCCAGTTTAGCTAAAACATAGTAAACTAAGAAAAAAGAGACAGAATAAGTTAAAGCAATGTGGAAAGAATTTTGCTTTTTAAAAATATTCATATCTAGTTAATTGCAATTGGATTAATAATCATTTGAACAGCACCTTTTACTTTTGCCTGACCCAAAACAAATAGAAACTCTAGAGCCCCATCTTTAACTAATGGTCCAGTATTCATATTTTCTAGAATATATATACCGTTCTGTTTTAGTAATATTACATGCCCTTGAAATGGTTCATTTATATTTTTAGGAGGAACTACATCTAATCCCCAGGTATCAGCTCCCACAGCAATAACTTGTTTAGATGCTAAATATTCTGCAACTTCTGGACTTTGACCAGGTTCACCTGACGCCCATGCGACTGGATCTGATTTTAGTTTTGCGTCAATCCAGCCTGTATGGAAAATTACAACATCTCCCTTTTTAACTGGGGTTCCCTGTTTCTTCTCAACCGCTTTTACATCCTCAACAGTAAAAAATTGGCCAGCTTCTAAAAAATCAACACCAAAATGATTAGCCATATCCAAAATTATACCTCTCGAAACTAAGGGTGGAACAGTCTCTATGCCAAGTTTTGTTAGACCATCTATTAAAGCAAAGTCTTTTCCTTTATTGCAGTTATAAAAAGTACCATCTGGACCACCTATATGACCCAAACCATCAAGTTGAGAGCCAATTCCAAACCAACCTTGAAAAATATCATCATTATAAGTAGAATTTGGAAACTGCTGATTACCAAATTGCTGATTAGGTTGAACAACTTGTAGGGATAATGACCTTGGAGGGTAAGCAGGTGTATTAGCATCAATAATAATGCCCAAACCGTATACTTTCCCTGTCTTTATTAAATTAGCAGCTTTTAAAATTGAAGTTGATGTTATTAAATTTGCATTGCCTATTTCATCATCGGCCCCCCACTTTGAGACTTCGCAATCCTCTGCTCTTATAGTTAAAACAAACAAACTTAAAAATATGGTTAAAAAAAGTCTCAATTTATTCTCCTTATTATTATTTTTAAATATTATTCAGATATTATATAGTTTTTTAATCTCGTTGTAACGAAAACAATCCTCTGAGTGATCGTTAATAATTCCTATTGCTTGCAAAAATGCGTAACAAATTTTAGGACCAACAAATTTAAAATTTCTGTTTTTCAAATCTTTTGAAATATCGTTACTTAACAATAATTTACATGATGTATCTAAAGTCTTCTGCAATTTTAATTTAATAGTTTTATTTTCAGTAAAAGACCAAATATAATTGTCAAAACTTTTAAATTCTCTTTGAATTTTTATAAATTCAATTGCATTGTTTCTTATTGAAAAGAGTTTTAATTTATTTTTTATTAATCCATCGTTAGAGAGAAGCATAAAAATGTCTCGATCTTTCATTTTAGATATTTTCTTTACATCAAAATTATAAAAAGCATTTCTATAATTTTCTCTTTTTTTTAGAATAATTATCCAGCTTAATCCTGCTTGTTGACCTTCTAAACATAATGACTCAAATAAAACTGTATCATCATGAGTTGGAACACCCCACTCTTTATCATGGTAACGAATATTTAATTCATTACCACTAGCCCAGGAACATCTTTTTTTCATAAAACAATATATCAATATAAATAATGTTTATAAAATAGAAAAAAAATCCTAGTAAAAGTTTATTTTTTAATTTTATATAAACAAATAAGGAGTCATCATGGAAAAAGTTAATAATCTCTTAAATACAATTACAGAACCATTTACATTTATAGCTAATTTTATTATTCGAATTGGCTTAGGTATATCTTTTTTTCTCCATGGATTTGGAAAACTTCCTATAAATCAGGGTTTTATCGATTTTTTAAGCTCTAAAGGTGTCCCACTATCAAATATTTTTGCTTATTTAGTAGCTTGGGGAGAAATTTTAGCTGGATTAGGTATAATTCTTGGGGGGCTTCTAATTAAATCATCACCTTTAATAGCAAATATAATTACAAAAATATCTGGACTAACAATTGTAATTATTATGATTAATGCTCTTTTAATTGCTCATTCAAATTGGAGTATCTTTATTGGAGAGAGAGGTTCTATATTATTTGCAAGTGAGCAACTATTCTTACTTATTCTGGGTTTTTTCTTTTTTATCAGAGGAAATAGAGCTTAAAGCTTTTAACCAATATTTTTTTCAATAATGTTCGTTTTAATCCCATCTAATGATTTAGTATTAGCTTTTTTCCAATATTTTTGTATCCCTTCTTCTCCGGCGGTTTTATTAGATTTTTCTAAAATATTTCTTTCTTTAATAAATTTATATTCCGGGACAGCCCATCCACATGAAGTTTGAACAGAAGAAATCGATAGATCAAAAATCTGTCTTGAACCTTCCGAATAAGGAAAAAGATTAATTAAGTCTGACCATTCTTTATCAAGATGGTGAACGGCTTTTGCTTCACCATAAATCCTTAAAATTAGCGGCTTTCCCTCAAAAGCGTTCATCATAAGTGTCATTCTTGAGCTTTCTTGTACATGAGCAGCAGTTTCATTTCCACTACCAGTTAAATTCAACCAAACGATCCTATTACCATTTAAGACTCTAAGACTATCTAAACCCTTTGGCGAAAGATTTATTCTGCCATCAGCAACTGCTGTAGCTACAAAAAAAACTTTTTGTTTTTGAATAAATTTTATGTGATCATTGTTTAGATTTTCAAAGATTTCCATTTTTTACCTTCTAAAGATTAATTATGTGAAACAGGTAATTTACTCCTACCCCAGAAAAGAAATGGCCCTACTCTTTGACCGTTATTAATAAGTTTTAAATTTGGAAACCTTTTTTTAAGAGCTCTCAAAGCAACTCTTGTCTCCAGTTTTGCTAATTCCCTACCAAGACAAATATGAATACCGACACTAAATGATATAACTTTTTTACCATCCCTTGTTGAATCAAATTTATTAGGATTATCAAAAATTTCACTATCTCTATTAGCAGCACCATAATGCATCATAACTTTTGTATTAGTTGGAATAGTTACATCATCGTAAGTAACATCTTTAGATGTTGTTTTGAACAACCCTAATAATGGAGGATCAAATCTTAAACTTTCACTAATAAGGCCATCTATTTGAAGTTTATCGGCTACAAATTCGTTCCATAAATTATCTATACTTAACAATCTCCAAACCAAGTTAGAAATCAAAGAAGTAGTCGTTTCATTGCCGGCAACAAATATCTGGGCTAATAATCGAACTGCTTCATCATCTGATAAATATTCATTATTAATTTTAGAATTAGCTATTCTTGAAATTAATGAATCATCCTCAGGCATAGACCTTTTTTTGTTAATTAGTGTTAAAAAATAATCATCCATTTTATCAAGTTCTTTTTGAAATGTCTCAGGCTCCTCACTGCACATCTGAGCAACGGCAGCATCAGCCCAACCTTTAAACCTTTTTATATCATCAGTTGGTATTCCTAAAATTTCACAAATTATAATAACTGGTAATGGAAAAGATAAATCATCATGAATATCCCATACTTCTTTATTATTTATATCGTCTAATAAATCATCAGTAATTTCTTCAAGTCTTCTCTCTAAATTTTTAATTGATCCCATTAGGAAATTTGGCTGAACTATTCGCCTTATAAAGGTATGATGATCTCCATCGGAAACAATACCATTCGAGTTTATAAAATTAGGTCCATTTCCATACCCTTCCAGGAAAGTTTCTGGATCTCTTAACGCTTTATCAATATCATTATATCTAGATAAAATATAAAAAGGAGGATCAAACAAATCATAATAATAAGCTCTGTGACCATTTAAAAGTTTTTCTGCTGAAATAGAAGGGTCAAGTAACTCCTCTTCGCTCATAAGATTTAAATTGTTAATAATTTTATCCATTTAATTTATAACAAAAATTATTGAACTCTTGCATATCCCCAATAATTATAACCCGCTATTTTTGGAGTTTTAGGTAAATACATTTCATCCATTTCTTCAATTTTAAAACCTGAATCTTTAATCAACATTGGAATATTTCTATTTATATTACAACCACCAGCTATTTTACCCCAAATAGAATTCAGTCTTTTCTGCCATTTTTTTATATTTTCATCAGGTGAAACACCATGTTCACAAAAAATCATTTTACCACTACTTTTTAAAACCCTTTTTATTTCTTTATTTGCTTGAAGAACGCTTGGGATTGTACACATTGTATATGTTATTAAAACTGTATCAAAATAATCATTAGGAAATGGTATATCCTCTGCACTTGAAGTAATAAAATTAACATTTATACACTCTTCAATAGCAACTTTTTTTGCCATAGCATTTAATTCTTCTGATGGATCAATACCCCATATTTCTTCGATTTTAGATTTATCATAAAAAGGTAAATTTAATCCAGATCCAATACCTACCTCAAGAATCTTACCTTCGGCTAATGGAACAACTTTTTTTCTTTGATAAGTTATTGGCTCAGATGCACAAGCACAATTTAAAATTCTTGGTAAAATGTATTTTTCGTAAAAAGACATTATTAATTGTTTTTATATATTATCTTCTTTACTACTGGTTTTATCTTTTTCAACACTTAGTTTATCTTTTAAACTCATAATATATGCTGAGATTGATAAAATTAGTATTGCAGAAGCCTCTCCCACTAGCATTAAAGCATCCGTGTCTTTACCTTGCATAATAATTAAACGACAGAGAGCAGTAATTGCAATAATAATTGGAAGAGTTACAGGAATTCTATTCGTACTATAAAAGACGCCTACCATTCCAATTATTTCTGCATAAATAAATAAAAGAAAAAGATCAGCTAATGTAATTTCTCTAGCAATAAACATTGAAAAAAGATATTGAGCTGCTGCAAGACATGTAGCTATACCTATTATAGCCAAAAGAACTCTCTCGCTAGACACAGTTGTCCAATGAAGACCTTTAATTATTTTTGTAAATTTTAAATCCATAATTGATAATAACTAGATATTTATTTAAATCAATTATTTATCAATTATAAATTAAATCAAAATTTATGAATTATCATCGATCCATTCATTTACTATTTCTTCCAAAATAAATAGAGGAACTATACCTTGATCAAGAATTATAGAATGAAAAGATTTAATATTAAAATTTTGCCCCATTTTCTCTTTTGCCTTTTCTCTAAGTTCTAAAATTTTTAACATCCCAATCTTATAACTTAGTGCCTGACCAGGCCATACAATGTACCTCTCAATTTCAACTCTAACTTGAGTATCTGACATACCTGTAGTTTTTTTCATATAATCCATGGCCTTTTCTCTAGACCATTTTTTAAAATGAATACCCGTATCAACAACAAGTCTATTTGCTCTGAACATTTCACTCTGCAAAACACCTAACTCGTCATATAAATCTTTCGTCATTCCAATCTCAACAGCAAGTTGCTCTGCATAAAGAGCCCAACCTTCAGTATAGGCTGATGTTCTGTAGCCTAGCTTTCTGTATAAAGTTAACTGATCATTTTCTTGATTTAGTGCAATTTGAAGATGGTGTCCTGGAATTGTCTCATGAAAAGTTAACGTACGCATTCCAAATGTTGGTGTCTGTTTAATATCATATAAATTAGCATAGAATACTCCTGGTCTTGATCCATCTAAACTAGGTGCTTGGTAATATCCGCCTGCAGCCGTTTGCTCTGAATATTCAGGTACAGCTTTTATTTCAACTTTGCTTTTAGGCAATCTCTCAAAATAAGGTTTAACGTCTTTTTCTGCTTGAATAAGCATTTCATTATAATCGGAAATAACAATTAATTTTCTATCAGGTGTATCATCATAGAGAAAATTTGGATCTTCATTTAGGTCATTCATCATTTCGCCAATACTTTTATTAATCTCATACCCAAGCTGAATGAAAATTTCTTTCATTCTTTTTGATATTCTATCTACTTCAATAAGACCAATTTGATGGATTTGTTCCGGAGAATAATTAGTAGTAGTGAAAGATCTAATTTTTAACTTATAAAATTCATCACCATTTGGTAATGACCAGACACCATGATGAACATTGGCATTACTATAATTATCGTTCATGAAATTTAAGATTAATAAGAATCCTGGATTTACATCCGATTGAATAACTGAATTTAATTGTTGTTTTAAATTATTAATTTTCGACTCCTCAATACCTATACCATTCAGTTTCTTAACAAAAATATTGATCAATGGATTATTATCTTCATTAAAAGAAATTAATTCATTAAGTTGGCTAATAACATGATCAAAAACAAATTTAGGGGGATATATTCCTAATTTTTTTTGCTTCTCTAAGTATTCTAAATTTGCTTCTAAAACATCATTAAATAATTGAACTCTTTTGATATAGCTGAGGGCATCACTATGGCTCTTAATAGGATGAGTATCAGTCATAAATTCTATAAGATTAAGGTGATTTCCATTGATTTGATTGAACAAATAAGAATGATATCGAAAATTTTCAAACTGATTAATATCATTTTCAGTATCAAAAATAGCTATCTTTTGCGACGTTTTTTGAATATCGCTTAAATTTTCTGGATTATACTTTTTTAACAAATCAAGACGATTTAATTTTTTTAAATATATTTTTCTTTGATTTTTTTCAGATGGAATTGTTAATTTTTCATTGTGTTTAAAAATAAAATTAAACTTGTCGAAAATTCCTAAATAAGTCATATATTCCGGGGATTCTAAAATTTCAATTGTTAACTCTTTATTTAAATAATGATCAATTGAAAATGGCTTAGTAAATAAATTGAAAAGAAAAAGTGCTGTAGCAATAAATAAAATTAATACAATATAGCTAATAGATTTAAAAAAAAACTTCATTAAGATAATTTCTTAAGGATAACACTACCAGCAGAATATCCAGCGCCAAAAGAACACAATACGCCAATATCATCATTACTCATATCATCACTAAATAATGAAAAAGCAATTATTGAACCGGCTGAAGAGGTATTTGCATAATCTTGCAATATATTTGGTTGCTCATGATTTTCAGGAACTCTTCCTAAAACTTTTTTTCCAATGAAATCATTCATACTTTTATTAGCTTGATGAAGCCAAAGTCTTTTTATTTCATTGGTTTTAATTTTCTCATGACTAAGGTGATCAATAATTAATTGGCTAACCATTGGAACAACCTCTTTAAAAACTTTTCTACCTTGCTGCATAAAAAGGAGATCTCTATCTAAAGGTGAGGATTTTTTTGCATTATTTAAAAAGCCAAAATTATTTCTAATATTATTTGAAAATTGAGTAATACATTTTGTTGAGAGTATTTCAAAACAATTGTTCGATTGAGATAAATCTTTTCTTTCAAGTATCATAGCGGTACAAACATCTCCAAAAATAAAATGACAATCACGATCCTTAAAATCTAAGTGTCCCGAACAAATTTCAGGATCAACTATCAAAATAGTTTTTGCGCTTCCTGACCGGATCATATCTGCTGCAGCTTGAATAGCAAATGTAGCTGAAGAACAAGCAACATTCATATCGAAGGCAAATCCTTTAATCCCCAATAGCTCTTGAACCTCAATTGATATAGCTGGATAAGCCCTTTCAAGATTTGAACAAGCAGTTATAACTGCATCAACATCTTTTGGGTTTTTACCTGCTTTATCAAGTGCTTTTCTAGCAGCTTTGATTGACATCTCAGCAAGAATTGATGGTTGATCATTACTTCTTTTTTCTAAAATGGGATGCATTATTTCTGGATCAAGTATACCTTTTTTATCCATTACATATCTATTTTTAATACCTGAAGCATTAAAAATAAATTCTTCGTTTGATAATTCCAAGGCAACTAGCTCTCCATGTTCTATTTTATTTTTATTAGTCAAATTGTAATTTTCAGCATACTTATTGTAAGCTTCAACTAATTCTTCATTAGTTATAGACTCCTCTGGAGTAAAAACCCCGGTACCACTAATTACAATTCTTTCCATATTTATAAAATAAAGCTAAATATAAAATTTTAACAGAAAAACATGATTAATATTTTGTGAATATTTAAAATACTATTATTTGCAAATTATTTATTGTTTGCTCTCAATAAGAATTTTCGTTTTAATTTCTTCATCTGAATCACCAACTCTAATACCTGAAATTGGAATTACGTCTAAATAATCAAAACCGACAGCTAATTTTACATACTTATCGTCAGGTGAAATGCCATTAGAAATATCGAAACCTACCCAACCTAAATTTTCAATAAAAACCTCTGCCCATGCATGGCTTGCATCTTGTATTCTAGTATTATTTAGCATTAAATAACCACTTACATATCTTGAGGGAAATCCTAGCAATCTAGTAGTTGCCAAGAAAATATGCACGTGATCTTGGCAAACACCACAACCTAACCCTAAAGATTCTTCAGCAGTGGTTCTTATATTGGTTTTTCCTTTTAAATATTTAACTTTTTGCAATATTTTATTTGATAAAATATTTAATAACTCAATATCTGAAAAATTTTTTCCATCAATATCCCTAAGAAGATCAGATGCTAGATTTTTAATTTTAGAACCTACATTAGTATAATAAGAAGAGGAAAACTTAAAAAGATCAATTGGAACATTGCCTTTGTGTGGACCCGTAATACCATTTGTATCGAATATTTCTAATTTACCGTAGCTTGTAATTTCTATTTGTTTAGAGTCATTAACTGTTTTACATAAATGAATTTTATTACCTTGAAAGTCATTAGTCTCTAATTCAATTGAACAGCCTATTACGTCAATATTCCAGTTTAATATTTTCTGATTACCATTATTAATAGGAGTAATCCTTAATTTTTGAATAGCTGATAAAGGAGCGCTATTATAGCTAAATACAGTTTTGTGTTTAATATTAAAAATCATTTCCTATACCAGATTAAATTCTTTTGTGATCGTAGAGTGCAACTTTTCATTTTTTTGTGTGTACTCTTTAATAAAATTATAAAGTTTTTTATTATGAGCAGTTCTAATAATTCCACTTGTGAGACTTTTTTGAGTATTCTTTGCTATATTAAATGATTGATATTTTTTTTCATATGTTTGCTGAAGATAACCCAAATTAGATAATATTTCCCTATTACAAAAAGACAAAGATCTGGGCATTCTCTCATCAAAAATTAAAAAATTAGTAATCGCAGCAGGATCTAAATATTCTCCACTTAACCAATTAAAAGACCTCCAGGCAGATAGTGATCTCAATAATATTTCCCATCTATTATAATCTATTTTACTCACCAAAACCGTTTTTCTTAATAATATTCGATAGTATTTTGTATTTAAGATTAGAGCGGTATTATTAGATCTCTCTATAAACGTACCAATTCTAATAAAATGGAACGTGTCATTTCTTAACATGGTTCCATAAACAGAGCCTCTAAAAACAGTTCCAGTATTTAAAATTTTCTCAATAATATCGGGTAAGTTATTTATCTTTATGGGCTTATCTAAAATTTTTTGGGTGGAGTTCCAAGATTGATTTAAAGAATTAGAAACCTCTCTTGTTAAAGCGGTTCTAACTATTTTTCCATTTGTACGTGCTTTTTGTAAAAGATTTTTAATATTATTTTCGTTATCCTCATCATTTATTAAAAATTTTAATACGTTATCTAACGAAAAATCATTATATTTTTTTTTAAAAATAACTTTATCATGTTCTTCAACTAAAAACTTTACAAGATCATTATTTTCTTCTCTAGAGGTGACTGAATAATGAAGACCAGCTTGTATTTTTCTAGCAGTATTCTCAGCTCTTTCTAAATACCTTGCCATCCAGTACAAATTATCTGCATATCGTCCCAGCATGATTAATCAATTACCCAAGTATCTTTTGTTCCACCACCCTGACTTGAATTTACTAATAATGAGTCCTTTTTTAGAGCTACTCTTGTTAGGCCTCCATTGGTAACATGAATTTCATTGGGTGACATTAAGGCAAAAGGTCTTAAATCAACATGTCTTGGTGAAAGACCTTTTTCTGTTAAAATTGGTACAGTTGATAATGCTATTGTAGGCTGTGCAATATAATCATTGGGTCTTGAAATTAATTTCTTTCTAAATTTATTAATTTCACTTTTACTACTAGTTGGACCGATTAACATTCCATAACCACCAGATCCGTGAACTTCCTTAACAACTAATTTTTCTAAATTATCAAGAACATATTTAAGTGAATTTTTTTCAGAGCACCTCCATGTTTTTACATTTTTTAAAATTGGCTCTTCAGAGAGATAAAATTTGATTATTTCAGGAATATATGAATAAACAGCTTTATCATCTGCAATTCCTGTACCTGGGGCATTTGCGAGCATTATATTACCTGACCGATAAACATCAAATAAACCAGGCAATCCAATTAAACTGTCTGGATTAAATGTAAGAGGGTCCAAATAATCATCGTCTATACGTCTATAAAGTATATCAATAATTTCTTTGCCTTTTGTTGTTTTAATAACAATTTTGTTATTATCAATAATTAAATCTCTCCATTCTAATAAATTTACACCCATTTCATCAGCAAGAAAGCTATGTTCGAAATAAGCAGAATTATATATGCCAGGTGTTAAGACAGCTAAATTTGGTGTACCTGAGTGACTGCCATAACATTTTATTAGTGATTTAAATAAAAGATCTGGATAGTCATAAACATTTTTAACATTATATCTCGTAAATAACTCCGGAAACATATGCATCATAGTTGATCTATTTTCAATCATGTAAGAAGAGCCAGAAGGAACTCTGAGGTTATCCTCTAAAACATAAAAATTTTTTTTTGAGGTTCTTATTAAATCAACACCAGAAACATGAATATAAATACCGCCAGGGGGTTTAAAACCACACATTTGCGGCTTAAATGCAGAATTATTATTAATTAATTTACTCGGTATTATTCCATCTTTTAATATTTTTTGATCAAAATAAATATCCTTCAAAAATAAGTTTAATGCTTTCAATCTCTGAATAATTCCTTTTTTTACAAATTCCCATTCTTTTTTTTCAATTATTCTTGGTATTAAATCAAAAGGTATTAATCTTTCCTCTGCCTTATCATTTCCATAAACATTAAAAGTTATGCCGACCTTTCTAAATAATTCCTCAGCCTTAATTGATTGATTTAATAATGTTGATGAATTTTGATCATGAAGCCATGAATATAATTTTTTATATAATTTATTTGAAGCTTCTCGATTTCTATTTAACATCTCATCATACATGATAAATTAAAGACATTTTTCATGCCAAAATAGAAACAATTACAAAATTAGAAAATTAAATGAAGTTTTAGCTATTTAAAATCACTTTACCATTGCGAGGCTATTTAAAACTGTTACCTGTTATTCTATCAATTAAAATATTTAAAACTTGTAATATTTAAAATAAATTGGATAAGATAAATTATTATAATACTAAATAAATCCTGAATTATAAATGCTGATAAATGAAGACATAAAAATAGATTATTCAGATGTTCTAATAAGACCTAAAAGGTCGACTATGAACTCAAGGGGAGAAGTTTATCTAGGAAGAACTCATAAGTTTCTTTGGAGTAAAAAAAAGTGGACGGGCATACCAATTATGTCCGCTAATATGGATACTGTTGGAACACCTGGTATGCACAAAGTCTTGTCCAAAAATAATATGATTACTTGCCCAGCAAAACATTATCTAAAAAAAGATGTATCAAAATTTAAAGGAGGGTTAGAAAATATTTGTTGGTTTGGCGGAATTGATGACATTAAGCATTTATCAAAAATTAAAAAAGGTTTCATAGGCCTTGATGTAGCAAATGGATATACAATTCGTTTTGTTGATGCTGTAAAAAAATTAAGAGACAAATGTCCAGAAGCTACAATTGCCGCAGGTAATGTTGTAACTGCTGATATGACGCAAGAATTAATACTTGCAGGTGCTGATATCGTTAAGGTTGGAATAGGACCAGGATCTGTTTGTACAACTAGAATAAAAACAGGTATTGGCTATCCTCAACTTAGTGCAGTTATAGAATGCGCTGATGCAGCCCATGGACTTGATGCACACATAATTGCTGATGGAGGCTGTACAAACTCAGGTGATATTGTAAAGGCTTTTGCTGGTGGGGCAGATTTTGTTATGATTGGAGGAATTTTAGCAGGACATGATGAGTGTGATGGTGAAGTAGAAAATGGTGTTATGAAGTTTTATGGAATGGCTTCCGAGTCAGCAATGGATAGGCACGGAAATCATAACAACTATCGTGGTGCTGAAGGAAAAACTGTTGAAGTTCCATATCGAGGAAAAGTTGATGATACAATTAAAGATATATTAAGTGGTATAAGATCTGCATGTACATATGTGGGAGCAAATAGGTTAAAAACTCTTTCAAAATGCACTACATTTGTTCGTGTTCATAATACACACAACACTATTTATGAAGATTAAAAGACTCCAGATAAAAACCAATTATCATTTTGTTTAGTAAACAAATAGCTTGCTTTTCCTGAAAAAATGAGTGAATTGTTTTTTTTATCTTTTTGAGTATAAGTAACTATTAAAATATAGGTATCATCTCTCATTTTAATAATTTCTTTATTGTTCAAAAAAGTTTCAATTTCCGAATAATTTCTTCCACTTTCTGCAAACTTTGATTGCGGAGCAGCACTAATTAAATTTCTATATATTTCTTTTATATCATTTTCATTTTTTGCAATTTGTATATTTTCTACGAAGCCTTTAAATAAAGAGGGAAAAGAAAATAATTTTGCCAAATTATCAAAATCATCATTAAATAGGTATTTGTAGTAGCTGTTATGTTTTTCTCTAATTTGTTCAATATCGATTTCATTTGAATTTCCATAGTTATAAAATAGAAAAGATAAAATTAACCCAAATAGTATTTTTTTCATTTTTTTAGATTATTCTACAGTTACGGAGTTGTTTATAAGTGTTATTGAGTTAATTATCATCATTTTGATCTTAAGCAGACTTCATTTAGTATAGCTTCATTATAAGATCCCGGTGCGGGATAATGCCATTCATCTGGAAATTTAAATACTTGCCCTCTTCCTACACCCATCTGTGTTTTATGATAGGAACCAGACAACTGTTTAAACCGAAATATACTACAGTCAGCTTGGTTATAACTTTTATAAGATAAATCTCCATCTTTGTCTGGTTTCAATAAATCAGTCAGCCACCAATAATAAATAAACCCATCGTGTTTTTTTATTCTATCAAAATCCACATAGTAGACGCTTCCATTAGAATTTCTCAACACCATATCCCATTCTGCATACACAGATGTTGAAAGTATTGTCAGAATTATAAAAAGTAATTTTTTCACTCAACTAAGATAAATCGAAATTTATAATTTTAATAGGAAATTTTATACTATCTTGCTTGTGACATTCCTCTCTTAAGTCCTTCTCTATATGCGGTTGAACCTATTGGAGTTATTGGAGCAATTGGGCAGATTGGTACAATTACCATGTCACCCTTTACAGCCTTATATCCCTCAGTGAACCCTGCACAGAATTCACTTTGATTTGCATAGATTTTTGGACTAAATACAAGCAAGATAAACAAAAGAATAAATTTTATTGTTATAATTTTTTTCATTTTTTCTCCTATTACATTATTTTATATTAATACTTAAAATTTTAACAGGGAATTGTTTATTACGAAACCGTTCTATCCATATATCTCTTTCTTTTTTTCTTTTGAGAATAGAATGGACAGAACCACTTGAAAATAAGTTTCCTCGATGAGTTTTAATTCCTAATGTATTTAGCTTATCTGCTATGTTTTTTAAGCTAAGATAGCGTTCCTCTTTTAGCTTTTTTATTATTCTATGGAGTTTTACCTGTCGTACTGAATAAGGGCGCAGATACACCAAATCATTGCGTTGGAAGATGATATTAAAAGTTAAAGTTTTTACCGAATAACGCTTATAAACTACTCTACCGTTACTGATTTAGCTAAATTTCTTGGTTGATCAACATCAGTTCCCTTAAGAAGAGCAGTATGGTAAGCAAATAATTGATATGGAATAG